>Ga0207060_10366_pt1 | contig 12797 bp, 13 predicted proteins | sample Alteio_BWMinCont_30_FD_153270 | JGI IMG/M metagenome (GOLD analysis project Ga0207060, IMG submission 153270) | Enriched cells from forest soil in Barre Woods Harvard Forest LTER site, Petersham, Massachusetts, United States -... | ecosystem: Environmental > Terrestrial > Soil > Temperate forest >...
AGTCGCGGTTAAAACGGCGGCCAATGTTTTCGAGGGAAATTTTCATATCAGTTGGCAGTTTTCAGTTTTCAGTTGGCAGTTGAACAGAGTTTGCAAACCGCCAACTAAAAACTGCAAACTTCTTTTAAGAGTTCCCAAACCCCTTCATAATTCCCCGCTGCGAGTTTTGTACAAAATTAATGATCTCGTCCCTTTCGACAGTAGGATTAAACTCAGCTTCGATAATATCAAGGGCTTTGGTAATGTTATATTTTTTCAGGAATATGATGCGGTAAATTTCCTGTATTTCGTTAATAGTTGTTGCTGTATAGCCCCTGCGCCTTAAGCCTACGGAATTTATACCTATGTACGATAAAGGCTCACGCCCCGCCTTTGTATAAGGAGGAACATCTTTGCGTACCAGCGAGCCGCCGGATATCATGCAATGCGCGCCGATCTCAACAAATTGGTGCACAGCGGACGTGCCGCCGATATATGCGTAATCATATATATTAATATGGCCGGCAAGTTGTACTGAATTTGCTATGATCACATTATCGCCGATAACGCAATCATGGGCAACATGCACGTAGGCCATCAAAAGGCAATTGCTGCCGATGGTGGTGGTGTTTTTATCAAGCGCCGTACCGCGGTTAAGGGTTACACATTCGCGGATAATAGTGTTGTCGCCAACGGTAACTGTGCTTTGTTCGCCGCGGTATTTAAGGTCCTGGGGCGGGGCAGAAATTACGGCGCCCGGAAAAATACGGCAATTTTTCCCGATACGTGCGCCATCCATAATAGTGCTGTTTGAACCGATCCAGGTGCCTTCGCCCACTTCCACATCTTTGTGGATAGTAACAAATGGTTCAATTACCACGTTGTCGGCTATTTTTGCCTGCGGGTGTATGTATGCTAATGGCTGGATCATGCTTCTTCGGTTTTTTGTTTTTTTACGATTTGGGCCATTAGTTCGGCTTCAACAACAATACGCTCACCAACCATGCCAATACCTTTCATCTGCGCTATCCCCCTCCTTATCGGGGCGATCAGGTTACAATGAAATATCAAAGTATCTCCTGGTACAACCGGCGCTTTAAACCTGGCGTTTTCAATTTTAAGGAACAAGGTAATATAATTTTCGGGATCGGGTACGGTGTTTAACACCAATATGCCTCCCGTTTGAGCCATCGCTTCTATTTGTAAAACTCCCGGGAATATAGGTGAACCCGGGAAATGCCCCCTGAAAAAATCCTCGTTCATGGTCACATTCTTTAAACCAACCACATGGCTCTTGGTCAGTTCCAGCACTTTATCCACCATCAGGAAAGGCTGGCGGTGCGGCAAAATGTTCATGATCTGTACAGTATCATAAACAGGCTTGGCATTGGGGTCGTAAATTTTTATATGCTTGCGGCTTCTTTCTTTTTTTATCAGGCTTTTTATTTTTTTCGCGAAAGCAACGTTGGCCGCATGTCCCGGCCTGGCCGCCATAATATGGCCACGCAGCGGAACGCCGACTAAAGCGAGGTCGCCTATCATATCCAGTAACTTATGCCTTGCGGGTTCATTCTGGTGACGCAGCTCGATGTTATTTAATATACCCTGCGGCGCTACTTTAATATCCTTGCGGTTAAATATTTTTGCCAGGTGCGCCAATTCTTCATCATCAACTTCCTTGTCAACTACCACTATGGCATTATTTAAATCGCCACCCTTGATCAGGTCGTGTTTTAATAACATTTCCAGTTCATGCAAAAAACAAAAGGTACGGCACGAAGCTATTTCTTTATTAAACTCGGAGATGGTAGAAATACTGGCGTGCTGACTGCCCAGCACCTGCGAGTTATAGTCGACCATACAGGTAAAACGGTAATCATCAAGCGGCATAGCCACCATTTCAACTTTGCGGTCAGGCTCCGAGTAATGTATATTATATGGTATATGGTAGTATTCGCGGTCGGCCTCTTGTTCAATAAGGCCCATATCGGTAATGGCATCAACAAATTGGATGGAACTTCCATCCATAATTGGTGTTTCGGGGCCATCCATATCTATCAAAACATTATCCAGCTCTAATCCAACCAATGCGGCAAGCACATGCTCTATTGTGCTTACACTTGCCCCATTTTGTGAAATAGTGGTGCCACGCGAAGTATCGGTAACATTGTCAACATCGGCAGCAATTACCGGCATACCCTCTATATCAATCCTCCTGAATTTATAGCCATGGTTTTCAGGGGCAGGATTAAAAGTCATGGTAACACGTTCACCGGTATGCAACCCGGTGCCCGAAACCGAAACCGGCGCCTTAATTGTTCTTTGTTTTACGTTCATTATATCAGATCGTTCATTGGTTCACTGGTTCATTTGTTCATTTGTAAATAGTTCGTTAATGCAAAGCTTGTTAAACAGCCAACATAAAACACCAATGAACTAATGAACCAGTGAACTAATGAACTTTATTTCTTAATTCAGTAATTATCTTTTCAAGTTCTGCAACCTTTTTTTCCAGTGCGGGTAAATGGCTCGCAGCCGCCTCGTTACGCAAATTTTCCATGTAGCCGGTAAAAAAAGGAACCCCGCCCCATTTTTTATTTTCCTCTGTAATATTCTTATTGATCCCCGACTTAGCCATCAATTGACTTCCCTTGGCGATACTTAAATGACCAACTATACCCACTTGCCCGCCAATCACACAGTTATCACCAATTTTGGTGCTCCCGGATATACCTGCTTGCCCGGCTATTACAGTATTAGCCCCAATTTCTACATTGTGTGCAACCTGGATCAAATTATCCAGTTTTGCGCCTTTGCGTATAATGGTCGAACCCAAAGTAGCCCTGTCAACGGTGGTATTTGAACCGATCTCCACATTATCTTCAATAATAACATTACCTATCTGGCTTATTTTGGCATAAGTACCGTCTGCAGCCGGGGCAAAACCAAAACCATCGCTTCCAATAATCGCACCCGAATGTATAATAACGTTGTTACCTATCGTACAATCAAAGTACACAATTACCCCGGGGAACAACGTAACATTATTGCCAATTATTACATCATCAGCAATATAGGTGTGCGGATAAATTTTACAGTTATCGCCCACTTTAACATTTGGCCCAATGTAAGCAAAAGCGCCCACATAAACATTTTGGCCAATTTGCGCGGAGGGATGGATAAAGCTGGGCTGCTCGATCCCTGTCTTATTTAGTTTTAGTGTATTGTATTTTTCGAGCAGTAAGGAAAATGCGCTGTAAGCATTTTCCACGCGTATCAAAGTGGCTTTTGACGGCGCAGCGAGCACCTGGTCGTTATTAATAATCACCACCGAAGCATCGGTAGTGTAAAGATATTGCTCGTACTTAGGATTTGACAGGAATGAGAGCGAGCCTGCTTTGGCTTCTTCGATCTTAGCCAGTTGGTTTACCGGCACTAAAGGGTCACCTTCAACTGTTCCATTTAAAAGCAAACCTAATTCATGTGCGGTAAATTGCATCCGGCAAATTTAATTGTTAATATTTAAGTGACCAAATTAGTTGATTAGGTTGATAAAGTGAGTGGTTGATTAGGTTAAAACAGGTTAATTGTCCGGTTAAAATAACAAACTCAATCAACCACTCACTTAATCAACCACTCACCAACTCCTTCTTATAACAAAGTATATACTTCTTCACGGTTTTTGCCAATGCTTCCAGGTTTGAATTATCGCTGGCGGCGGTAATATCTTTTATCGTGCCGTCTTTCATCAAAATACGGATGTTACCATCGCCGGAATTATAAGCGTTGTTGCGTACGGTGTCTTCAAAAACAAAATAACTTGCTTCATGGGCTGTTATGCCATATTTTTTAATTGCCAGGTCAGTTAATTGCCCGATGAATTGTTTGCCGGGCGCTTCGTTGGTAATATCAACTTTATAAAGGTCGCGGTGAACGAGGTCCCGGCACAGTTTTGCCAAAACAAAATCCTTGTGCCCGGCCCATACCTTTACGGCGGCCATAATATCGGTATCATCAAGGGTAGCAAAGGCCTCTATGTGGTGATCTTCATTTATAAATGCATCCCGGCTGATGGGTTTTTTTAGAAAATGGCTTAAGGCGGGCGTTGTGAAAACAGACTCGCCCATTAACGCAAGCTCGCGGCTGCGTTTCAGTATTTTGGCGAGCAGCTGTTCGGCGGCTATCACCGTTTTGTGCAGGTAAACCTGCCAGTACATCAGCCTGCGTGCAATTAAAAACTTCTCCACAGAGTAAACGCCTTTCTCTTCAACTGCTATCTGGTCGTCTTTAACATTGAGCATTTTAATAATACGATGCGAACTGATCACCCCTTCGGAAACACCGGTAAAAAAGCTGTCACGGTTTAAGTAGTCCATCCTGTCCATATCCAGCTGGCTTGATACCAATTGATGCAGGAATTTGCGCGGATACGTGCCGTTAAAAATTTCAATAGCCATAGTTAACCGACCGCCGAATTGCACATTCAGCTTACCCATCAGCATGGATGAAATATCTTCATGCGATATACCTTCCACAATGATCTCTTCTAAAGCATGTGAAAAAGGCCCGTGACCAACATCGTGCAGTAATATGGCAATAATAACAGCCTCTTCCTCATCGTGGCTAATTTCATGCCCTTTATTGCGCAGTGTTTCTATCGCTATACCCATAAGGTACATGGCGCCCAAGGCGTGATGAAATCGGGTATGTAATGCACCCGGGTATACGAGGTGCGTCATGCCCAATTGCTTAATATATCTTAACCGCTGAAAATAAGGATGTTCAATAAGGTCAAATACCAGGTCGGTGGGGATACTGATAAACCCGTAAACAGGGTCGTTTATAATTTTCTTTTTGTTCAATGTGGTTATTAAGAATGCAAAAATGTTAAATAAAGGTAATACACCTGTCGTTCAATTGTTAATTTTTGTTAATCCCTTCAATAATAAGTAACAAAAGCCGTGCTTTGGGGTTATAATTGGAGATTAGAGGCTGGAGAATTAGAGATTAGTTGTTTAACTTCACCTCGAACCTCTAATCACTACTTAAATTGTACATTCATGCAAGATACAACCATATTATGGGCCGACGATGAGATTGACCTTTTAAAACCGCATATACTTTTTTTAAACGAGAAAGGCTATAAGGTTACTACCGTAACTAACGGGAACGATGCGGTCGACGCTTTTAAAAGCACTCATTTCGACCTTGTTTTTTTAGACGAAAATATGCCGGGGCTAACCGGCCTTGAAACATTGTCGCAAATAAAAAATATTAATAACGATGTCCCTATTGTTTTGATAACAAAGAACGAAGAGGAGTATTTGATGGAAGATGCGATAGGGTCAAAAATCGATGACTATTTGATTAAGCCGGTAAATCCAAAGCAAATACAGCTGACGATAAAAAAGCTTACAGAAAATAAACGCCTCGTTACCGAAAAAACGACCATGGCTTACCAGCAGGACTTCAGGAACCTGGGTATGATCCTTAATGATAACCTAAGCTACCAGGAATGGGTTGATGTTTATAAAAAACTGATCTACTGGGAACTGGAACTGGAGCAACTGGAAGACGCGGGGATGCACGAGATACTCACCATGCAAAAAGCCGAGGCCAATGTGCAATTCTGTAAGTTTATTGAAAAAAATTATTTAGGTTGGATGAAAGACCCTGATTCGGGCCCGATAGTTTCGCCGCAATTGTTTAAGAAGAAAGTGTTCCCGAGGCTTGACGGCAAAGGGCCGCTGTTTTTTATTTTGATCGATAATCTACGATACGATCAGTTTAAGATCATCAATTCCCTCATAACCGAATATTTCAGGCTGGAGGAGGAAGATGCTTACTATAGTATTTTGCCTACCGCTACCCAATATGCCCGTAATTCTATTTTCTCGGGGCTTATGCCGCTGGATATGGAAAAGCGCTACCCTGATATGTGGCAGAACGATGAAGATGAAGGCGGCAAGAATTTATATGAAGGCGAGTTTATTGCCGACCAGATAAAACGCACACAGCGCAGGGATGTTAAATATTCCTACCATAAAATTTTAAATATCGACGAAGGCCGCGCGCTTAACGAATCGGTTAGCAACCTGATGAATAACGAGCTGAATGTGGTGGTTTACAACTTTGTGGATATGCTTTCGCATGCCCGCACTGATATGCAAATGATACGCGAGCTGGCCAGTGATGATGCAGCTTACCGCTCTTTAACACTATCGTGGTTTGAGCATTCGCCGTTGTTCGACCTACTTAAGTTTTTAGCACAAAAACAGGTTCGGGTGATCATAACTACCGATCATGGCACCATACGCGTCAATAATCCAAGTAAAATAGTGGGCGACCGGAATACCAACACTAACCTGCGTTATAAACAAGGCAAAAATTTAAACTTTAACCCAAAAGAGGTATTTCATATCCGTAACCCGCACGATGCTATGCTGCCCAAGCTGCATGTAAGCTCGAGTTTTGTATTTGCGAAGGAAGACAAGTATTTTGTTTACCCAAACAATTACAACCATTTTGTTAACTTTTATAATGAAACCTTTCAGCATGGCGGTATTTCCCTCGAAGAGATGCTGATACCAATAGCTGTTTACGGGCCGAAGTAATAAAGAATTATTTTGTATTTTTGAATGAAAAAAGACTTACGAAGTTTTAAAAACTTCGTAAGTCTGCTTGTTAAACTAATATTTTATTTTAATTGCATTATGGTTTTAGTATTAAAAAATAACAAGGACATCAAGAAGGTGAAAGAATTGTTAGCTGATCGTCAAAACAAAAAGAATTTCGACGCAAAAAAATTCTGTGGTGCATTAAAAGTCGAGGAAGATGGCTTAGTTATACAGAAACGCCTCAGAGATGAATGGAACTGATATCTTTATAGATACAAACATATGCGTTTATCTTTTAAACGGTGATACGGTTTTAGCCGAACTTCTACAAGGTCAAAATTTATGTCTTTCCATTATTACTGAAATGGAATTATATGCCTATCACGGTAATAACCCTTTATCCATTTCAATTTTAGATGCTTTTTTGCAATCTGTTTCAATAATTAATATTGAAGAAAAGGTTAAACTAAACACTATCAAAATTAGGAAGAAAACGAAACTCAAATTACCTGATAGTATTATTGCAGCCTCTGCAATAACTTATAATCTACCTCTCATAACGGCTGACAAAGATTTTAAAAGAGTCGACCATCTATATTTGATATTATACCAAAATACTTAGTCTGTGTTTTTAACCTCATTATCTACTTCCCAACTCCCCGCCATTGCCTCTGAAATAATAGCATTCGCAGCTAACTCCCGCATTTTTCTTTTCTACGGCGATATGGGCGCGGGCAAAACAACGCTCATTAAATCAATTTGCGAGTATTTAGGGACAACTGAACCTGTAACGAGCCCGACATTTTCCATCGTAAATGAATATATCGGGGCAAATAATAAGATATACCACTTTGATTTTTACCGCCTTAAAAACCAAACAGAGGCTTTGGATCTGGGCTACGAAGAATATTTTTATTCGGGCGCATATTGTTTTATTGAGTGGCCCGAAAAGATCGCTGGCCTGTTGCCGGAACACTACATCGGCATCCGGATAGAGGTAACGGGCGATAATTCGCGCCGCATAAATATTGAGAAGATTTAATTTAAAATTCATCCTTTTTTTACTTATCTTCATCATCCAGAAAATAATGCACAATGAGTTCAGGGAAATACAGTGGGTTTTCGGACATTGCCAAACAAGCTATGATGCAGCCCCAGGAATCGATGCTTGAAGTAAAAAACAAAAAGCACAAATTATACATCGGCATTCCAAAAGAAATAACCTTCCAGGAGAACAGGATCCCATTAACGCCCTTATCGGTGGCCTTGCTAATTAATAACGGGCACGACGTGATGCTGGAAAGTAATGCCGGCCAGGCGGCAAACTTTTCGGATAAGGATTATAGCGAACAGGGCGCGCAAATTGTTTACGATACCAAAAAATTATACGAGGCGGATATTATCATAAAAATTGCGCCGCCAACCCCCGGTGAAATTGAGCTGATGAAACCCGGGCAAGTGCTGATCTCGGCTTTACAATTATCGACCTTCAAAGCTGAAAGTCTGCACGCTTTAATGAATAAGAGAATTACCGCCCTCTGTTTCGAACATCTCCGTGATGAAGGCGGCTCGTTAAGCGTGGTAAGGGCGATGAGCGAGATCGTCGGGGCCACATCAATATTGATAGCGGCTGAATATTTAAGCAATATTTTCGACGGCAAGGGATTAATGCTTGGCGGCGTAACCGGCGTACCGCCCACCGAAATTGTAATACTGGGGGCAGGCACCGTAGGCGAATATGCAGCCCGTACCGCTATATCTTTAGGCGCAGAAGTAAAAGTATTTGACCCTTCGATCTATAAGCTGCGGAGGCTGCAAAACAATATAGGCAGCCGTGTATTTACATCGGTTGTTCAACCTATTGTTTTAGAGAAGGCCATTACTACCTGCGATGTAGCTATCGGCGCCATGCGTGCCGAGGATGGCCGCAGCCCATGTATCGTATCGGAAACAACCGTAAGCCGAATGAAACCAAACTCGGTAATTATTGATGTTAGCATTGACCAGGGCGGCTGCTTTGAAACATCCGAGGTAACTAATCATACCCATCCCGTTTTCAGGAAATATGATGTGATCCACTATTGTGTACCTAATATTGCATCGCGGGTAGCGCGGACGGCAACTTATGCGCTGACTAATATTTTTGCCCCGATCCTCTTAGATATCGGCGAGCACGGGAGCCTGAAAAATATGATCTGGCAAAAATCGGGGATGCGCGAGGCTGTTTATATTTATAAAGGGCACCTGACTGATAAACACATGGGCGAACGTTTTTCCATCCCAACCAAAGACCTTGACCTGCTTATTGTTTCCCACCATTAAAATATGAAACGGTATATTGTTTTCATACTTCTTATTATAGCAAGCCATGCGTACGCGCAGCACTATAAATATATCGATAGCTCCAAAGTAATGGGCTTAAAACGCTATAGACAGCAAATAAAAGCCCAGCCCGAAGCAAGGCTGGTGGAAATAAAAAAATATATCCCCGGCATCGTCCTTGATATCAGGTATGCTACCACGAATAATTTTACCCACCAACAGATGTACAAGGAGGCTAAAGCCTTTGCGCGGCTACCGGTTGTTTTAGCTTTAAAGGATGTGGAGGACGATTTGAAAACCAGGGGACTGGGCATAAAAATATACGATGCCTATCGCCCTTACGCCATCACCGTAAAGTTTTACGAAGTAGCGCGTGATACCAATTTTGTTGCGGATCCCCGGAAAGGATCAAAACATAACCGCGGCTGTGCCATTGATATGAGCCTGATCGATCTGAAAACCGGCAAAGAACTAGATATGCCTACCGGGTTTGATAGTTTCAGCCGGAAAGCCGGCGCCAACTATCCTGATCTGCCCAAACAGGAAATCGCTAACCGTGAATTGTTGAAAAGCGTAATGTCGGCACACGGTTTTAAGGTAGTAGCTACAGAGTGGTGGCATTATGATTTTAACGGGTGGTTGAAATATCCGCTGCTTGATATCCCTTTCTCTGAAATTCAGTAAATAATTAAAAAATTACTTCCAAACATTTTTGGCCATAAAATCTTTCTATAAAAAGTAATTACAATTAATGTAATTACCTTTTTATACCCAAAAATGGCATTTAAAATTCACATGAAGGTTTTTAGTAAGGAATATTTTAAAGAAATATGGAATATAATAGTAGCCACATTTATGGGCTTTATCAACGATAACGGCTTAAAATTAAGCGCCTCGTTAGCCTATTATACCATTTTTTCAATAGCTCCATTGCTGATATTAATAATTTCGCTGGCAGGATTAGTTTGGGGCGAAGATGCCGCCGCCAACAGGCTATATCCCCAGATCGCACATTATGTAGGTGCGCCGGCAGCCCTGCAAATACAGGAAATTTTAAAAAACCTCCAGCTTTCGGGGAAATCGGGCACCGCCGTGATTATCGGTGTTATTACATTATTGATAGGTGCAAGCAGCATTTTTGTTGAGATACAGGACTCGTTGAACATCATCTGGCGTGTAAAGGCCAAGCCCAAACGAGGCTGGCTCAAACTTATACAGAACCGCTTTCTGTCTTTTTCACTGATCATTAGCCTGGGCTTTTTAATGCTGGCGTCATTGTTGGTTAATCTTCTTTTAAAAGCTTTAAGCTCATGGATCACACATTTTATGCATGCTGTAACCACCGTGCTGTTAAACGTAATCAACCTGGCGACGACCTTTATTATTATTTCTGTTTTATTTGGCATCATATTTAAATTTTTACCCGATGTGAAGATCAGGTGGAAAGATGTACGTACCGGTGCATTTTTTACGGCGGCCCTTTTTATGGTTGGGCAATACCTCATTAATTTATACATTGAATATGCTGCAAAAACATCGGCTTACGGGGCGGCTGGGTCCATTTTGGTTATACTGGTTTGGATATATTATACTGCCGCCATCTTGTACATCGGCGCTGAATTTACCCAGGTTTACGCCGAGGCCATTGGCAGCGATATTGAGCCGGCAGAATACGCCGTATCCGTACAACAAACCGAAGTTGAAAAGGTAGTAGCCAATTTACCCGCCCAAAACCCGCAGCTTAGCGGGCATTTAAAGAAGGTGGCGAAAGCTAAATGAATAAAGAGTCAAGATATAAGAGCCACGAGTCAAGACAAAATTAGCAGTTGTTCTTTATAAAAACTTCATACCACTGATGTCCCGGTTAAAGTCCTGGAAATTTTTTCACATCAGCTTTTATATATAAAATAAAATCCCTATTATTGCACGCCGATTTTTACGGGCTAAAAATCGCTTTAAGAGCTAAAAATCATGGATTTAGTAAAATTTGTTGAAGAACAATCAGTAGAAAAAAGAGTGCTTCCGTCTTTCAAAGCAGGAGATACGGTAAGTGTTCATTATAAAATACGCGAAGGAAATAAAGAACGTATACAGGTTTACCAGGGTGTTGTCATACAGCGCAATAGCGCCGGTAACACCGAAACGTTCACCGTTCGTAAAGTTTCAAACGGTATTGGCGTTGAGCGTATCTTCCCTATCAATTCGCCAAACATTGATAAAATTGAAGTAAACAGCCACGGTAAAGTGCGCCGCGCAAAATTATATTACCTGCGCGAACTTACCGGCAAAGCGGCACGTATCAAATCAAAAAGGGTTTAGTCCCCTAACCCCCTAAAGGGGGAATATAAAAAAAGCCTTTCAGGGATATTTCCGGGAAGGCTTTTTTGTGGGGGATTATAAGAACCGGGATTTAAGGGATTTTACCGACTCATTGGATTTTCAATCCATGGTAAAAATCTGCTAAATCGCGGTTCAGACCACCTTTGATGCTTTAATGGCTTCAAAGGGATCAGCCCCCTCCGCTTTTGTAGTTTTCGCGGAAGCGGTTTTTTTAGGCAACTCAGCCAAAATAGTACGGCCGCCTTTTACAACCTGGCCTATCCCAACTTTCACTGTTGAGCCCAGCGGTAAAAAAACGTCAACCCTCGAGCCAAATTTTATAAAGCCGAATTGTTCCCCTTGCTCTACTTTGTCGCCTTCATTTACGTACCAAACTATCCGGCGTGCCATGGCCCCGGCGATTTGCCTGAACAACACGGCTACGCCTGCGCTGTTTTCGGTAACAATTGTGGTGCGCTCGTTTTCAGTCGAGGATTTTGGGTGCCACGCAACCAGGTATTTACCGGGATTATATTTGAAGTATTTGACGATGCCCGAAATGGGGTTTCGGTTTACATGTACATTAACAGGCGACATAAAAACAGATATCTGTATGCGTTTATCCTTTAAGTATTCAGTTTCTACGGTTTCCTCAATCACAACCACTTTTCCGTCAGCGGGGCAAAGGACCAAAGTTTCATCAGGATTTAACTTAATTGAAGGGCTCCGGAAAAACTGGAGTATGATCACAAAAAGTAAAAATGACAGTAAATAGATGGCCCACTTTAAACTATGGGCCTGTGGGTAATAAAATTGTATCAATGCATTCAATACAAATATGAACAGGATGCAAAGCGCAATAGAGGTATATCCTTCTTTATGGATGGTCATTTTTTTAATCTTTTTGCAAAGTTATTAATTTGTTATTAAGTAAAGGTATGTATAAACTATCGGCGCCGCCAAAAACAACCCGTCGAATCGGTCGAGCAGGCCACCGTGGCCGGGCAGTATGCCGCCGGAGTCTTTAACATTGATACTGCGTTTAAACATTGATTCTACCAGGTCGCCCAAAGTGCCGAAACATGATATTAAAATAGCTATCGACACCCACTGATTCCATGGCAGTTCTTTAAAATAATAGCTGATGATCAGCGCAACACCCGCGCTAATGGCTATTCCTCCTATAAAACCCTCCCAGGTCTTTTTCGGCGAATGCCTTTCGAATAATTTGCTGCGCCCAAATTGCCGTCCCACCAAATAAGCGCCGGTATCATTAGCCCAAAGCAACAACAAAAAAGCAAGCGGATAATGAAAGTTAAAGCTGCCTCTCACATAAGCAAGCGCCTGAAACAAGGTAAATGGAAGGCAAACAAAGACCAATCCCGTTAAAGTATAAGCAATATTGGTCATAGGGGCCATGGATCTTTTAAAAAGTTCTTGTATAAATATGGCGCCAACGGTTACTGTTAATAAAAAAAGCAGTTTATGCAGCAGCGGACTATCCTGGTAAGTAATAAGGGCAAATAAAATGTAAATAAAGGCACCGTTAAGCAGCCCGGT
>Ga0207060_10371_pt1 | contig 12708 bp, 5 predicted proteins | sample Alteio_BWMinCont_30_FD_153270 | JGI IMG/M metagenome (GOLD analysis project Ga0207060, IMG submission 153270) | Enriched cells from forest soil in Barre Woods Harvard Forest LTER site, Petersham, Massachusetts, United States -... | ecosystem: Environmental > Terrestrial > Soil > Temperate forest >...
CTTAGCAACACTATTGCCATAGTTTTAATTTTCACAATTAGGCTTCATATTTAGTGAATTTTTGGAAGTAGCCGTGCTGGATTTGATGCGGCTTTCTTACTGCTTACCTAGATAGCACTACTATCGGCAATGGCAATTAAAGCTTTGGCTCAATCGAGCTTACTTCATCGCTTTTTATACAGCAATAAGCAATAAATTTTTTTCTTTCAATTTACTGAAAACGCCCCACGGTATACTGGATTATATAACCAACATGAGTCAAGCTAAGGTCCTTGGGTCAATTTTTAGGATTCACTATTTAAGGAGGCTATAGAATGCAAAGTAAAAAAATTATCTGCGTGCTTTTATTAAGCAGCTTACCGATGGTTTCCAGCTTAGCTACAACGATGCCAAATTGTGTAAAAGTGAACCACAAAAACATCGAAGCGCTGTTTAACCGTTGGAACAACTCACTTAAAACCCTTGATGCCACTAAGGTCGATGCAAACTACACGGATAACGCAGTATTACTGTCTACTTTATCCCAGGTACCTAGAGTAACTCGTAGTCAACGCATTGAATATTTTAAAGATTTTTTAACTCAACATCCTACTGCAACGATTGATTCAAGAACCATTAAAATTGACTGTAATACGGCTGTTGATACTGGTTTATATACGTTTACGCTAGATGATGGTAAGAGATTACATGCACGCTATACGTTTACCTATCGATGGAGTGGTAGACAATGGTTAATTTCATCTCATCATTCCTCATCTTTGCCTGAGAAGTAAGGTAACCACCCCATTTTAGGGGAGGGTTACCCCATGAGCACTCAGTTAATGCTTTATCAAACGCTTGCGCTTCTTCAAGCTGAGGTGTGTGTCCGCTCTTTGCAAATAAACGTACAGTAAAATCATTAAATTTGTGACGAATGGTATGCCACATATAAAATGGAGCCACTAGAAAATCAAAGTAACCTAAGGCAAGGAATACGGGTTTATTAAAAAATTTTAAACCTGTGCTGATATTTATATCACGAAAGACGTTTCCCCAAAGATGATCGATGATTGGCATATTGACTTGCACATCTTGCCACAATGGTGCTGCATCAAATCGGTAATCGTACCAGCTACGTGCGCCAAGACGGAGACACAACGTAATAAATCGTCGCTCAGGCGCCGCTCGAATTTCTGCTGGCAATAATTTTAAATTTTCTTCTTCCATAGGGATTTAGCGTGCTTATCAAGTAATCAACTACGCACTATGGCCCTACTTTCACGACGTGAGGTTTCCCCGCATATCGATTGTTTATTTCTTCCCGTTGACGTACTGCTTTGTGGTAGATCGCTGCTTTATAAGCAGACACCGTTGCTCGCGGGGATTGTGGGATACTCTTCCGAGCCAATACATTGAGCAACAATAACGTACCGTTCAGATCCGGTGCTCTTACCGCAGGAGGAGTCGGCTTACTCGCAGCATTTCCTCCACTGCTGCTATGCTGTTGGCCGCTATGCTGTTCTGTTACTTTACTAAAATTCGCAGTTCCCTGGAACAAAGGGGGCGACTGATGGTGACGGTGCCATGGCAACTGAGCCGGCGTCACTCTATTCCACAGCTGTACAACTCTCTTTGGTTGTCTCGTAAAAAATTGATGCCCTTCTTTCGTAGCATGACGACCAGCGACTGGCTTCACAACAAACGACTCTGTCTGATTTCTTCCTATCCTCTCTACATCCGCATGCCTGGCTGGCTTTACCCTCATGTCTCTACTCACGACATGTGCCACGGGTTCCATTTTTTCTCGTTTCTTTTCACTCACTTGCCCCATTCGATGCACCGACGTTACATTAGCTGGATTATCATCCGCCTCAACCGCAGGCCTGGATTTTTCCAGCGCCTTCTTCTCCTTCTTCGACCGCTCAGACTTGCCACGGACACGGTACTCATAGTGATCCAGGTACTTATCCACCAATTGCTCGTGCGGATCCAACTCAGAAACCTCCCTTCTCTTTCTTTGCTGCACTGAACGCTCCGTTGACACAGGTAACACTGATGTACGCGCCGCGTCCTTCTCCACTGTTTCTTCCATTCCTCCCGACAACGCTTCTTTCAGCTGCCTGTTTACTGTGGGGAGATTGACCTCTTTTAAAGACAACGCGATAAGCTGTTTATTCACCCGTACATAAAAGTTTCCTTCCTCCTCTGGCGCTTGAGCCCACCTCACTCGATCCGGATGCGCTTCCACTCGCACCACCAGCGTCCGCTTCACACCACGGTATTCTACGGATAATTCCACACCTGCCGTATCCGAAACTTTTACTTCTATATCCGAAATCTCTGCCCCATCTCCTGCATCTAACACCGAGGACACCCGCGCATTTAAGTAAATGTGAACCTTATTCGCTAACATCCGTTTTAACGTATAAAAATTCACTGGCTTGCTTGACCACTGTGGCACGTAATCTATATACGTTTGATTAGGCAGCAACTGATGGTCCATCTGATTGAGACGGAGTGTCAACGGTACTTGATTGCCTTCGAAGTAATCCTTGAGCACGACGGCTTGTTCTTGCTGATTCTCCAACTTTGCTGTGATATACAGGTGCTTACTACCCAGTCTATACGGGGTCGCTGCTTCTACCAAGGGCCAATCTAATGTATGCAACCCGAACTTCTGCAGCGTTTGCATGGGGAATATCCATCTATTTACCGTCTCATCCACGAGACGCAGTGTCTGACAGCTGCTCGGGGTATGGGATAGGTCTTTCGTCGCAATGGTTAGCCAGGGAAATGTATCCCCATTTTGACATGAGGGTCCGAAACGCATGGCAGATGATTCTTCACATCCTGTAGATTGGGCAGCCTGTCGAATCAAATAATATAGACTGGCTCCCACCATCAGCGTAATGGTCTTCTCACTTTCTCCCTGAAACAACAGCTCGTATGGTTGATCCTCTAGACCCGTGGTACATGTCAAAAGGTAACCACCCTGTTTTCCTAGATTGAGAAATTCAACATCAACCCTTGATTTCCCTTCTGCGTCTAGCAAAAAACAACTCGCCGGATCATCATCCAAATTTATAGGCGCTGGCGCACTCACATCTAGGCTTATAAACTTCTGCTCTAGCAGGTCCTGGTGTGTTTTCTCTGTCCACTCGGAGAACGGTCTTTCCAGCCGATCCAACGTTTCCAGATGCCTTAACTGACCACCCTGCAGGGTCATCTCTTCCCACACATCTCCCTCATCTACACACCCCGGGACTACTTCTGTATTAGCTACGTCACAGCGGGGTAGGCGTTGGGAATCTTCATAGAGTAATTGGAATCCCTGGGTTTCGCATCGATCCTGACAATGCAAATTAATCCATTGCTCCGATTTTTCTGCACGTTGAATCTGTAAGCTGAGTGTTTCTCTGTTCTCTCTCTCTTCATAATGCAATTGCACCGCAGATTCCATCACCGGGATCACCACGCTTAACACGTCTACTTCTGGCGCTTTTTTATAATACATGTCAACGTGATCGACTTCTGGATCTTTTATATATTGACTTAAATCCAGATGTGCAACTCCCTTAAGCCGTTCTGCTACTTCCTCCAAGGCATCCATGGCTTGCTTGACTTCCTGAACAGTAGCTAAGCTTTCCCACGGGGGTATCTGAACGCTTTCTGGCATCACGGTTGGCATCGGCATTGTTGTCGTCATCGGATTTTCAAGGGCACGGGCATACGGTATGTCAGTGGTGTATTGAAAAAATGACTCATTGCTATTGCTATACGTACTGGCGTTCTGAAATATCAACGAACCTCCTGTCGCTGGATTAAAGGCCACTAAATCATGACCACTTCGCATCAGCATCCAGTCTTTTGAAACATCCCCGCTCAACTGCGGCATATATACCGTTCCCGCTTCTTGCATCACGGACGCCGGTATCACGAGGGCTAATTCAGATAGTAGCGGTATAAACGGCGGGCTCTGATATGCTGTGATAAAAAAATTCTTTGAAGACGAATCGTAATCTATTCTGAGGTAGTGAGCTTGTTGCTCTATATGCACGTGACGGTAATTAATTATTCCATCTTTGCACGTGATCCTAAAACAATCGCTTTCTAAATCACAGACTTTCAGCACGAGATCCTTACCCGCAGGGGAGGCATCTTCTAAGCTAATCAACATTTCTCGGCCTAGTGCTGTCTCTAAGGGTTTGACATTGAGCCGATCCACCTTCCCTTCGTCTGACCGCGTATACCAGTCCACAGACTGCTTATCATCTACAACGAGGGTATCGGATCCTGCTCCTAAATCCACGGATAAAAACTCTCTTTTATCCAATAAACTGAGCGGCAAGATCGTGTCTTCATCTCCGATCGAACGCGTCACTAATCCTTTGCCTTCATCAAATACCAGATTGATGTTTAGCACGGGTAAAGCCGGGTGCTTTGTAATGGAGTGGACCTGTTGACTCGCTAGCACTCGCTTACTCACTCCTGCTGGTCTTTCTGTTTCTACGAATACCATATCTAGATTCACTGCACGCACGCTGACGCTGTCTTCTCCTTCCTCACTCTCGGGAATCCCAATGCTTAATTTCCCCTCTTTAATTTCAAATTGAATACTTGGATTTCTTACATCACTGACTCGCGGATAACCCACTACCTGCAGTGTCTTGTTGCTCATGCGAATCGATAAGCTTTCGGACTGCATCGCATAGTCAATCCCATGGATTTCTTCTATCGAGCATCCCAGTAATACCCTGCTTGGCTGTTGATTAAAAAAATTAGTACTGAGCTTGATCGTAGTGTGGCCAGGTTTATCCACTAACACCAACTGATGTTCATCTGCTCCCACATGGACTGTATCTCCAGGATGTAATACGACATACGCTCCGGCTTTTGTTAACGAACGATACTGTGGTTTTATCGATACACACGAACCCACTCGGCCTAAAAACTCTGTCGGGCGACACACGTACACGGGGAGCCCGTAATGGTCACGGGGGGGAGTATGCAAAAATACAGCACCTGAATGCAACGCGATGGCGTGTTCGTCTAATACGAACAGCTTTTCCGCTGCTGTAAACTCCCCTCTTCGATTTGGGATCGGCTTTTCGAGTCCAAATCCAGGCTTAACCATATAACCATCTCTGGTTTTAAATTGAATTTGATCACATTCTGGACGATACAGCGCTACATGAGACAGTTCATGGGCGACACCTTTCCACCACCCTTGTGCACTTTTTTGATCAAAATAAAAAAACCAGCTGGCTTCTTGCTCTCCTCTTCGCCTTGACAAAATCTGAGTATTCCACCGCGCAAATTGGGAAAATTGGCTACAGGTTATCACCGGTAATCGGGATAGCTCATGCACATCCAATGGCACACGGATCGTCAGCGGCGATAACGTGTTATTCCCAGGATGAGGAAAAGTGCGTAGCGCTTCTACCGCTATTTCTGCATCGTCTTCTGTTTCATAAAATTCTACCTCTCCCGGCGCAACCGTCGTTGCAGATTCCAGCATCGGTAACGCGGTCGTCGATGATGTCTTCGTAAACCTTATGGGCAATACAGTGGTTTGTGAGGGAACCGGTTCTACCAGATGGATCTCATCGCCGCCTCCCCCTCCATCGATTGCTGCTACGTCCGCGGACGCCATGATGACGTCTTTTCCCGCGCTTCCTCGAATGACCTCTATTCCCTTTATCTTTCGACGAAAAAAATCTTGCAGGAGTTCAACCGGTAAATCAGGACTCAGATACAACACGTCCTGGCCAACCCCTCCCTGTAGCTTCACCAGGTCTTTGCTTATTCCTTGCAGGATAAACGTATTCTCCTGATTCCCTCCGATGATCAACCGGGATCCCTGGTTTATCAGTACGACGTTTTTCGTCTCGTTCAAGCACTGTAAATGGGATATCCCCACATCGTAGAGCACCGGCCCGCTTGCAGGGGCGCTATTCAGTCGTAACCCCACCGTATGTTGGCAGATATTTTGAAAGGGCATTTTCCCATGTACCAATGGAAAACGCGGTGCAAAAAAATTTTCAATAGGCAAATCCGGAAAAGCCGTGAGACGCTGTTGCCGCGAATACAATCTTTCACCTCGTACACATCTCTGCGGATCGAAATATTCTTCCTTAAACTGTGCCTTTTTTCGACCCCTTTGTGGATGCTCCCATTCCTCGTGCAACACCCTACGCGGATTGATCATTACATCACTCGGGCCACAAAACATCGTCGCATTGGGGGGCAAGCGACCTAATAACCGAGACATGGGCTGTGGGGTCATATTGCTCACGCTCGCGAACGGCGTTTCTCCCGATTGAAAGTCATCTACACTCAGCGAGGTTTGGTCACGATAGTCACAAGCTTTTACGTAGTATCCATCTACGTCAAATAGCATCGATCCCTCCCTCCACTCGCTGGATATCATTCCTGTTAATTGTTCGAGACGGCGGTACCGAACAATCGGCAGCGCCATCACAACTGCCCTATAGCCTGATCGACGCACTATTTCTACGTACTGATTTATCAAGGATTGATATACTTGGCGCACCAGTGCCACTTCTTGCAGAGTTTCGGGGAGCTCTGTCGACCCTTCCCACATCTTACGACGATATATCTCTGCCGCTTCTTCCTCCGTTAACGTCCCCAGTTCCTTTCTACGCGCTTCCACCACGGTTACTGCCGCATAGTGGGCCGTGACAACGGCAGATACAATCATAAATGCTATGTTGGCTGCCGCACCAACCGCTGCACCCGGCCCACCCGCCAGCATCGCTACGCTGGATAACACCCCTACGATATTCCCCGTCACGCTTAAACCAAAGTTCGCTCTGGCTTGTTCTCTTTCCCATTCTTCCGAGCTAGGATCATTAATTATCGCTTGGGCATTGCGTAGCAACTCAGGCAACTCAGACAAGCTAACAGCATCAATCGCCAAACTACATGCCAATCCCAATAGGGGACCTGTTATTCTAACCGCCACAGTCCCCATGGACCGTAATGTCATCCCCGCTACCAACTGCGTACCCTTCGATACCCCGAGGCTAGTCATGGTCTGGGTCACTCGCTTCGTCATTGCTTTGGTAGACAATGCACGTATCGCCTTGTCCGCTACCTTAGTACCCACATAGGTAGCTGCTCCGGTTCCGAAATTACCACCCACGAACATCCCTACACCTTTCACTGCTCCTACCAAATTTCCTTCCTTAAGCTGCACTGCAAGCACAGAAAACGCATGAACCGTTTCTACCGCATCCGTCGCCTTACCCGTCGCCTTACCCATCACACCGAGCGCTCGCTTTAAATTTCCTTTCTTTCTCGCCAAGGCCTGCGTCTTCGTGGGATCTCCTGTGCTTTGCGCACGGCTTTGGCTAACTCGCTCCATCTCGGCTACCACTCCCGCCGTTTGCACCTCACTATTCCACGCTATCTGACGCAGATTCTGGCCCGATTCAACAGCGTTGCTCGATAAGCCCTGCAAACGACGACCCGCCGGGGTCTGGCTTACCTCAGTACCTTCCATCAGCCGTCTCTGATTCCTTACGTCGAGCTCGCTTACGGTTCTTCTTCCATGCACGCTAGCCAATCCATCTTCCACACACACATACCCTACCGCTCGCTTCACTCGCGGACCTCCGCAGACCGAAGCCCCGGCGTGACTCGATGGTTGTTGCAACAGCCTAATCATTGCAGGAAGATTCCTTTCCTCTGCAAGTTGCAAAGCTGTACGTCCTTGTGCATTTGGTATATTTTTATCAATCCTCTGATCACGCAACAATTGCCTAACCACCGGAATATTATTGCTCCTTATCGCCAAGTGAAGTGCCGTACTTCCTGCCTCATCAATACGGTTAACATCGATTGCAGGATGATTTAACAACATACGCGTAATCTCCGTATCACTTGCGCTTACCGCTAGATGGAACGGGGTAACACCATCTCTACCAACGACGTTGACGTTCACCAAAGGATTATTCAACAAAATCCTAACTAACTCTCCATTCTCCGCTTTTACTGCCAAATGCAATGCACTGTCTCCTTCGCGATTAAGTGCATTAATGAAAGCATCCATTCCTTCTCTGCGATTGAGCAAAAAGGATTTAACAACCTCACCATGTCCCGCTTCTACTGATATGTGCAATGCGTTATTTCCAGTACCATCAACCGCATTAATATTCACCCTGTCATCGCGCAATAAAATCTCAACAACCTCAATCTGTCCTGCTGCTGCCGCTATGTGCACAGGAGTAACACCCTTTATAGTAGCCGCATTGATTTTAATTTCCGAAATTCCAAGTAAAGCTTGAACAATTGTCAGATGTCCTCCCTGCACCGCCAAGTGAAGAGGAGTAAAACCTTGCAAAGTAGCTATATTTAGATCAATTTCTGATATTTTTAGCAAAGCTTGAACAATTTCTTGATGTCCTTGCTGACTTGCTATGTAAAGAGAAGTCACTCCTTCTATAGTGACTGCATTAACCTGAATTTCCTTTGTTTCTAGCAAAGCTTGAACAATTTTAAGTTCTCCTCCTTGCACTGCCACGTGAAGCGGAGTTACCTCTTCGATAGTGACCGTGTTTACATTGATTTGTGGCGCCTTTAACAAAACTTGAACAATTTCTAAATGTTTTTCCTGGACGGCTAAATAAAGAGGAGTCACCCCTCCTAAAGTGGCTGCATTCACGTCAACTTTTGATGATCCTAAGAGAATTTTAGCAATTGCCAAATCTCCCTCTCGGGCTGCTATATGAAGTGCCGTCACTCCCCTTACATCCACTGCCGAAACATCAGACTGCGTCGCCAGTAAAGTGTTAACAATTTCGAGAGATCCTTGTTGTACAGCTACATGGAGAGGGCGTGTACCATCCTGTCCTTCCACGTTCGGGTTTGCGCCAACACTTAACCACATCTGAGTCTGCTTTACATCACCAACATAAGTTGTAGCAAAAAGCACAGAATTTGATTCTTTGACCCAATTTATTTTTTCTTGAGAAGCGACTCCACGTATGTGCTGCATTTCCACAGAACTTAACCAATTCGTCGTCATTTCAGTGGCAGCAGACTGTTGACCGGCTAACGAGTCAACTTTTACCCATGCAACCAAATACCTTGGCCGTTGAGCCATCGTGATGGTCAGCGCATGAAAAACCTTTTCGCCTATTGCATTAGCAGAATATCCTGAACGAGCCGTGAAAACGAGTATTGGATCATTGGCGTTAAATAACATGAATGTCTTTTGAGATTTGTCGTAGTAAACGTTAATAGCATGCGATCCTGTCATGGCATCTACATTAGCATTAGCAAAAGTATCTAAGGTTATACTGAATCTTGTCCGGCTCATTTCTTGATCTAAGATTTTCGCCAATGATTTAAAACAAACAATAAATTCCTCTCTTGTAGAAACCATAGTAAACGGATTAGCTCGGTTCACTCCTCCTTTGCGCTCTAGTTCTAGAGCCCAGGAGGTCGCCCGTAAAGATCGAGTCAGCGTTTCTTGCCATTTATTTATTCTGGTATCGTGATATTCGGATATCGTTTTTAAAAATTCAGGCATTTCTACTAATAATTTTTGCTGGTTTGTTCGTGATTGGATATTTACTTTTTTGGCTGCTTCAATAGCTATTGGAAGTGTACTGGGCGCATCATAATATTGCGTAGCTAGCTTAAACATGTCTACTAAGACAGTTGTTTTGTCCAATAAAACAAAGTTAGTTGTCATGGTCGCTATTCCGTAGCACCATCCTTGGTCACAAGCCTGCAGCCTAAATTCTGGTAGCAAACGTTCCAATAACTGTTCTGGTGTAATTTCCTTAGATACCTGGTGTCTTCTAAGTATTTCTTTTGTAATTTGCTCCCTATCGCTAGGTAGAAGTCTGGAATGCGTCTGCAACGTATTAAGCATTTCTTGATCTGCATACATAACTGCCGTTTTTCTATATGCATTTTTTTGATTTACATCAGCACCATAAACAAGTAACACTGGAATAACATCCGCATTTTTATGAAGTACAGCGCGCATCAATAATGTGTCGAGATCTTTTAATGGTGTATTAACGACATTGTTTACCTTTTCAATGAGATAAATAGCTACTTCATGATTAGTAAAGACATTACCTTCGGCCCATTGCTGCAGAAACTTCAAAATTGATGACCAATTTTTTCCCTCTTGTAGTGAGTCAATAGGCAGCACTTGATGTAATGTTAACTCTGATTTTTTTAGAAGATTGGTGAAAGTGCCAATCTCACCTTCTGCCAATAAATTGATAGAAAACGAGAAATCGCGAAGTATTGCTTGAGTACCTTGAACATCTAAGCTAGGGGGATCGGTAAGATAGCGCGCTATCTCTAGAGCACCATAAGAAAAACAGTTTGCGATGGCTTTTGTTTTAATATTTTTTCGATATTCTCTATCTACTAATTGTTGAGCAGAAAGTATTTGTGCTATTGTACGATCTGTCCTTTCTAATAAAGATTCAACAATATAAACAAGCGCTTTTGGTTTTGGCCCTGCTGCTAATAAATGCAACACTATAGGAGTATTTTTAATTTTCTCCTGTAGTGCTCGTTCAATGTCTTCGGGAGCAAGTAGTAACAGAAATTGAAAAAGATTTTTTTTATAAGCTTGCTCTTTTAAAATTGGATTCTCCCAGACTCTATAAGCTTCTACGCGTAACATTTGCTGCTCGGCCAATGTAACTTCTTTCAAATGTACAGCAGGATCATCCGGCATATAACGACGAACGGGTATCCTATAATTGGAGTCGCAATGCCCATGTTCCTGTAACTGCTTTGTCCAAAATTGGCTGAGATATATCGCGAAAGCATCTGTCTGAAGATTTGGTTTAGTAACAAAAATGAAATTGCTTGGATCAGAACTCCATCGAACTCGCCCCATTACATCATTATATTGATCAGGATTTAATTGAATTACTTGTTTAAATTCTGATAACTGATCTGCAGAAAATAATTTTTTTTCTTGAATTTGGACGCGGTGATACGCTTGCGCACTTAGAACATCATCAAAGTCATAGGGTCGGAAATCGGTACCCGCATCGCCCGCATAAAAACGATCAGTCCATAAAACATCTTGTTTACCTACAATTATTCCAAACACTGGCTTGTTAAATATGCTACTAAAAGGCTTTGGGTAGTAATCTATCGTAAGTAAAGTACCAGAGTGAATTTGTGAAAATCCCTTTTTTTGCGTTCTGGAATATTGAGGCTTTTTCAGAACAGCTTCAAGCGTTCCATCTGGATGGACTTCCCGTTGGTAAACTCCACTACCTGTAACAGTAAATCTCTTTTTTTCCTGTTTTGCACGCAGAAGAGGCAACGGTTTACTTATTAATGTAGCCCACATAAAATTGCGATACGGTTTGTAATCTATGTTAGACAAACTCTTCATGAAAGAGGGATCGCTCAACGTGAATGGATTTTGATGTGTATAGAGTTCCGCTCTCAAAATCTCCCTTTGATTTTCAGATAATACGAAACGATAATCCTCCGTTTGCGTAACCGTATTATGATGCTGGAAGGCAACAACACTTTCTATACTCGTATCTTTTGCTGAAATAAAATGCTTTATATGCTTAAGACAATCCTCCGCTAGCGCCATTGTTGCAAAACATAAATAAAATTTTTTGATATCACCTTCAAAAGAGGAAGGTTTGGCTTTTTCCAGAGTAGTAGCTAGTAACAATAATTCGGGATCATTATCGTTTTTTGTAGACAAGGTTCCGGTTTCGCTAGGTAAAGGCATAACAACCCCTGTATTTTTATTGTTACTTTAATTATAACTGATAAATTCATGGCGTTCTATCACCAAACTTTTGCTTATATTACATTAAATTACGGGTGCTTTATCCAGATATGGCCTGGATCAGCGAACGAAAACTGAAACATGACAAATATAAACTAGGGGTTGGCCAACACGGACATTTGCCAGATGCGGTACTGGTCTGTCCAGACGGTAAGCAAATTGCAGTGGAAGTAGAGCTTTCCTGCAAAAGCAAGCAGCACTTGGATGCCATTTTGAAAACGTATGCTACAGGTTTGGTACTTTGTATTGAAGTAAAATAGCCATTTATAGAGGTGCCCTTTACAACATCTTAATAGTTTACATATACAAATTATTATCGGACAATTAGATGTCTGTCACAACCATTCAGAGGTAATTCGCCGTGAACAATGATTTTTTTAGGTGATCATAGACCAGTGTTAACCGTGCTGCGAAGGGTTGCGTAACCGGGCTAGGTCGCGCAATGAGTTTTTTGAGTAGGTTCGAAATCGATGTAAGTCTTTGATTTAACTGGCGCGCCCGGAGAGATTCGAACTCCCGACCACCAAGTTCGTAGCCTGGTACTCTATCCAGCTGAGCTACGGGCGCCATACGCTAACAAAGTCCCGTAGTCTAACAGTTCAGCAATCATACAGCTAGACACTTTACACAGCAGTTTAGCAGCGATATAGGCAATTTGTAACGATCCTCCCACATGCTGCTTGTCTCAAATAATCACCATTTAAATGTGCGTAGCGCAGAAGCGTTTCAAAAGAGGATCATCTGCCTAACTATTGCAACTTCTGTAATGACGTGCCATTTTGTTTGTACCTGCTCCTACCCCATTGTAGTGGAGTCCTACAGGACAAAGCTGTATGTTATAATTGGATAAAAAATTCGATTCACAAAAATCAGATAACTGGATTTTAAATGAGTTAAAAGCGGAAATT
>Ga0207060_10373_pt1 | contig 12679 bp, 12 predicted proteins | sample Alteio_BWMinCont_30_FD_153270 | JGI IMG/M metagenome (GOLD analysis project Ga0207060, IMG submission 153270) | Enriched cells from forest soil in Barre Woods Harvard Forest LTER site, Petersham, Massachusetts, United States -... | ecosystem: Environmental > Terrestrial > Soil > Temperate forest >...
GATAAACAGGCAGTAGAAAAAGATTACTTTACTACTAATACTACCTGTTATATCACCTTTTTACAAACGAACAACATTCTTTTATATAAACTTGCATTTCAAAACGTTGATTGTGATACCTGTTTTGGAACCTATAGAATGAAAGAACAATTTTACCTGCAGATTTTTGACAAACACCAGCATGTAGAGGCCGTGCCGTCCAATAAGGAAATCACCGCCTGGGCATTGCAGGTGATCAGGCTCTTATATCCTGAACAGTCGAAACAGGTTTATAGCGACGTTCGTCAATTGAAGGATGAATTTACCCGGCTTGAAAATGAGCTTGTCGTTATTATGAATTCCACCAGGGCCTGCCAGGACTGTGATAACGAGCTGCTTGCGAAAACCTTTTTTGAACAGCTTCCTGATTTGTACTTATTGTTAAATACCGACATACAGGCCATTTTTAACGGCGACCCTGCGGCTTGCAGCGAGTTTGAAGTGATCCGCACTTATCCGGGTTTTTTCGCCATTTCATTTTATCGCCTCGCGCACAGTTTGTACAAATTTGAAGTTCCGCTGTTGCCCCGCATCCTTACCGAGTATGCACATTCAAAAACCGGGATTGATATACACCCGGCTGCCGAAATCGACGAATATTTTTATATTGACCATGGCACGGGCATCGTTGTTGGCGAAAGCTGCAAAATCGGTAAAAACGTAAAATTGTACCAGGGGGTTACGCTGGGTGCGTTGAGTGTGGCAAAAAGCCTGGCGTTTTCAAAACGCCACCCCACGGTGGAGGATAATGTAGTTATCTATTCAGGCGCCACTATCTTAGGGGGCGAAACAGTGATAGGCCACGATAGCATTATCGGCGGCAATGTTTGGCTAACCAGGAGCGTCCCGCCGCATTCAACAGTGTATCATAAACCCGATATTACGGTTTTTAATAAGGCTAAAGTTTAATTATTATGGCAGGTATAATCGATCTGATAGGCAATACGCCCATGGTTGAGATAAAAAAACTAAACCCAAACCCTAATGTGCGGATATTTGCCAAGCTGGAGGGCAATAATCCCGGCGGGAGCGTGAAGGACCGGGCTGCATTAAATATGATCAGGAGCGCTCTTGAACGGGGAGATATTAAAGCCGGCACAAAACTAATTGAAGCTACCAGCGGCAATACCGGGATAGCGCTGGCCATGATTGCCTGTTTGTATGATTTAGAAATTGAACTGGTACTTCCATCCAACTCCACCCGCGAGCGCACGCTTACCATGGAAGCCTTTGGGGCAAAAGTAACATTGCTTGAAGGCATTGAACTTTGCCGCGATTATGCCGAAGAAAAAGGCGCCACCGGCGAATTTTTTTTATTGAACCAGTTTGCAAACCCCGATAATTACCTGGCCCACTATAAAACCACCGGCCCCGAAATATGGCGCGACACAGAAGGGCAGATCACCCATTTTGTAAGTTCCATGGGCACTACGGGAACCATCATGGGCTGTTCAAGGTTTTTTAAGGAGAAGAATCCCAATATCCAGGTAATAGGTTGTCAGCCAACCGAAGGCTCGTCAATACCCGGTATACGGCGGTGGCCAATAGAATACCTGCCTAAAATATTTGAGCCGGAAAGGGTTGACAGGACCATTGATGTGTCCGAAGGCGAAGCAACCGCCATGACCCGAAAACTGGCAAAAATGGAAGGTGTTTTTGCCGGCATGAGCAGCGGCGGGGCATTAGCCGGCGCACTGAAGCTGGCAGCGGAACTAACCGAAGGCATCATCGTATTTGTATGCTGTGATAGGGGCGACAGGTATTTAAGCAGCGAGCTGTTTGGGTGATTCGTTTAGCCCCCTCTAAATCTCCCCCGGTAGGGGAGACTTTAGCTCCTCACCTAAAAAGTTTCCTGCTTTTGGCTTTTTCGGCGTTACAAAACCTTTTACCTTTCGCCTTTTACCTTTCACCTAAAAGATTTCAGCTTTTTCCACGGCTTCCACCGGAGCGGCTTTTATTTCCCCACTGTCTTCTTTGCGGCCTTTTATTGGCACTATGTTCATGCTTAACCTGTTGTATACCAGCCAGCTCATCAGGAACTTCGATTAAACGGATTGGCTTGTCAATCAACTGTTCAATGTTTTTAAGTTTCCGCTCATCACGATGGTTAACAAAGGTGATGGCGGTGCCGGTAGTTTCGGCGCGGGCGGTGCGGCCTATGCGGTGGATATAATCTTCCGGGTCGCCTGGCACATCGTAATTCACAACAAGGTCAATGCCTTCCACATCAATACCGCGCGAGAGGGCATCGGTGCCGATGATCACCGGCAATTGCTTGTTTTTAAAGCTCAGCAATATCTCTTCCCGCTCACGTTGTTCCAGGTCGGAGTGGAATGCGCTTACCTGCATACGGGCGGCTTTTAATTCGCGCGCTAATGATTTTACAATTTCTTTTCTCGAGCAGAAAATAAGGATGCTGGCATACGAGCCATTTTTCAATAGCATTTGCAGCAGCGGCGTTTTTTGCTGGTCGTGCACCCGGTATATCTGCTGGTCGATACCCACAGCAGGCTGCGATACGGCAATGTTTACAGAGGCCGGATTATTTAAGACCGATTTGGCGAGCGAACGGATACGCCCCGGCATGGTGGCCGAAAACAATAGTGTTTGCCTTTGTTTTGGCAGGTAGCTGATTATTTTCATAATATCATCCTGGAAACCCATATCTAACATGCGGTCAGCCTCGTCCAAAACCAGATGTGTTAAATGGTTCAGCTTTAGCACGCCCGAGGTTAGGTGGGCTATCAGTCTGCCCGGCGTTGCGATGATGATGTTTACATTGTTTTGAATGCCCCGGCGCTGCTGTTCGTAAGCAATGCCGTCGCCGCCGCCAAATACGGCTATGGAGCTGATGCCGGTAAAATAGGCTAACCCCTCCACCTGCTGGTCTATCTGCTGGGCCAGTTCACGCGTCGGCGCAAGGATCAGGGTACTGATCTGATGCTTGTTGGTTTTGCTGATATGGTCTAATACCGGCAGCAGGTAAGCCCCTGTTTTACCGGTTCCGGTTTGGGCGCAGGCAATAATATCCTGCCCCCTTAGTATGATCGGGATGGCCATTTCCTGTATCGGGGTGGGGGTGGTGTACCCCATGCTTACTACGCCCTCTAATAAATGCCCGTTGAAGTTAAAATCCTGGAAAGTCAAATTCTTTTATAGTGAAAGATGCAAGGTAGGAAAAATTGTTGTGTTATGCAGAATGTTGTCAATATCAGGGGGGAAAATGTCTGAAATAACGCCTTATCTATACCGTTGATGACTGATTTTTAAAATGAAGAACGTACCGCAGGAGGGCACCTGCTGCGATAATTTTAAACTAACATGCAGTTGGCACCGCATATAATGCCGGGCGATATGGCGCCAAAAACCACTCTGCCAGACGTCAGGCTGCCAAATTTATTAAGCCTGTTTTGGCCCTGACTAAAATTTGATACAACCTTTTATTTTATTCTGTGCAATTTATTGTAGTGTTAAGAAAAAAATATGCGTGTAGTGAAATTTGGATTGATTTTTGATTAATTTTGATTGATAAATTATTTACTTCTTATTAACTCCAAACCATATTACTACCATGGCAACTTTGACAAAACAGGAAGAGGAGCGCCGGACCGGCGACACCTTGAACGGGCTATTTATTGGCGGGTTGAAAAACATGTACTGGTCTGAACTCCAGTTTGCAACCAGCCTGTCAAAAATGGCCCGGGGCGCAGCTTCGGATGATCTTAGAAAGGCAGTTGAGCCTTATTTGGAACAAACTAAAAACCACGCTGATCGTCTGCGGCGGGCTTTCGAATCGATGGGTGAAAAAGCGGCGGCGGATAAATCCGTAGCGATGGACTATATAATAAAACAGGCGGAGGCATTAATGCACGACATGGAAGATGGTACGGCCTTACGCGACATAGCGTTATTGTCGGAGGTGCAAGGCGCGGAACATTACAAAATTGCCAACTACGAGGCCATGCAGACATTAGCACAGCTATTAGGTTATTATGAAACGGCTGAGCTACTGAACGCTACGCTGCAGGAAGAACAAACCTGCGGTTTGGCAGCAATGATGAACTAAGCAATATCGTGGCCCCTGCAACGGATTAAATAAATTCACATGGCATTCAAGTTATTCCAAAGTGCGGGGTTGTCTCTTATATTGCTCAAATGGTCAATTAACTCGGTTGCCTCATCAGCGCTCAGTTCCTTTGGCCCTTCAGACGTATAAATAAACAAGCGTCCCGGTATTTCAAAAGTGATGTAACCATAGTAATTGGGATCTTTGATAGTTTCCAGGTGGAGGGTGCTTTCCTTGCTGCGCGCAAACAATGGATTGCCTTTGCCAGTGTCCAGGAAGATACTATAGGTATGGGTGATAATGGTATGCCCGTCAAGATGTGCTTGCGTGTCGGGTATCACCATCAACTTTAACTGGTTGCTCAATGTGAAATATAAAGGCGCCATAGACTTCGTTTATAAAAGCTTCAATGTATTCAATATGCCCGTCTTTACGACGCAGGCCTTTTATTTACCGGGCGTTACAAAAGCAGGAAGTTATTTTTAGCTTTTTTAACAGCAATCATCCTGCAGGTCCTCTTTTCATCGCTATTACCAGCAATCATTCAACCAATTACTATGGCATTTGTTTGTGAGGCTGTTTTTCTATCACGAAGATTTTGCAGGAATTGTAAGGGGATAATTTTAAAAAGAGAAAGCCCACACCTTTGACGACTGAACCTACCGAATACGCTTAATCCTGCCATCAGCATATTCCGCGATCATAATCCCGTCCTTCTCATATACGAGCGGCTGCCCTATAGAAAACAGGAAAGCCTTAGCCTCCGCCTGCTTCTGAATTTGCCATTCTTTTTCCTCTTCAATGGTCATGTCAAATGGCGATTTGGTCATTTTTCCTTTTCTAAGAAGTTCTGCTTCCGGAATTTCGATCATAATGAGATGATTATATACAAAAATACTTTAATTGTGATTTAATGAATTAGTGATTTGTTTAAATCCGAAATCGAAATTCCCAAATCCGAAATCCTTCACGACTGTATATAACTCTTCAACTGCTCAATCGTTTCTTCATGCGAAAGAATCGTCTCGGTAACCACATCGCTGATGGAGACAATGCCGCACATTTGATCGTCTTTATCAAACACCGGAAGATAGCGGAGATTATTTTCGCTCATCATGTGCATGCAGGTCTCCACTGAATTTTCGGGGATCATCCGCGGAAAATGGGTACTCATGATCTCCCTCACCTGGGTTTCGAGGGATGATTTACCCTGTAATATCACTTTACGCGCGTAGTCGCGCTCAGTGAGCAGGCCTGCATACTGGCCGGCTTCGGTGATCACCACTGAGCCTATGTTTTTGTCGGCCATCAGCTTTAACGCGTCTAAAACCGCAGTGCTGCCGTCAATGGCGACAACGCTGCTCCCCTTACGGGCAAGGATGTTGGAAACTTTATTCATAACGGTCTGGAAATCAAATGGTGAATTGGCTTTATCAAATATAATAGAAATTTTTACAAATTGTTCTTAAAATCGCAGGAAAATTTAAATCAGTACTGACTGGCAAACCGACGACCCGCAACCAACGGTTTAACCAGTTTCCATGTATTTCGGAAAGGCTTTCAGGTTAACAACAAAATAATAGAGGCCCGGACAGTAATAGTTTAACCATTTGTTTGTTATTTTCGAAATATGATATATTTTAGCGTTCTAATTATTTTACATTGACCAAAAAGTACCTGAAGTGCAGTAAATGTTCAGCCCCTTATCACTATGAAAAACCAAGAAATTGGTTTGGCCGTAATGTGTTGTTTTTTCTCCCGATAAGGAGATACTTCTGCGCCAAATGTTTAAAGGACCATTATTTGCTGATCACCGACAGGAAGTTAAAAAGATATCATCACGTATGATCTTCAATAAATTTAAAATAGTTTTATCGGGATCAAGACAAAAAAGGGCGGTGCAGCAGCATTTCCCTTTTTTATTTTATGTGTGCGGACGAATAATAACGTAACAGTTTTAATATATTCGGGACTGTTTTTTATCAAACAGAAAATAATATTACTTTTACTAACCATTATATTATCTGCGGCAATTGCTGCGCACATCCTTAAACAAATTACTAAAATGAAAAAACTCCTGCTAAGTATCCTCGCATTTACTGCTGTAAACTGTACAGTGATGGCGCAAACCAGTCTTTTTGATGGCAAAACCACCAATGGCTGGCACAGTTATTTAAGAACCGGTCCCGGTGCCTGGAGCGTTGTTAACGGCGCTTTGCAGCTTGACCCCAAAGCACCGCAACAGGGCGACCTGATAACCGACAAAGAGTATGAAAATTATGAGCTTTCCTTAGAGTGGAAAATAGCTGAAGGCGGTAACAGCGGTATCATTTTTGGGGTGCATGAGGATAAGTCGTTTGCACAAACTTATCTTACGGGCATTGAAATGCAGGTATTGGACGATGCCAAAGCCGAAGACGGGAAACTGCCTACCCACCGTGCAGGCGCTTTATACGACATGCGGGCGCCCGCGCACCCCGCCAAACCGGCCGGCGAATGGAACAAAGTGACCATCCGCAAACTGAACGGCCACATTACCTTTTGGCTAAATGGTCAAAAAGTAATTGAAACCCAGATAGGCAGCCCCGAATGGAAGGAAATGCTGGATAAAAGCAAATTTAAAACCTGGAAAGGTTTTGCGGCCTATCCTAAAGGCCACATTGCATTGCAGGACCATGATGCAGTGGTAGCTTTCCGTGATATAAAAATAAAAGAACTTTAGGTTAGAGATTAGTGATTGGAGGTTAGAGATTAGTCGGAAAAGTCAGTAAAGTCCGAAAGAAGCTGCAACTGACGTTTCGATAAAAAATAACTAAAATTATATAGAAGAGGTCAGTTGATCTCTAACCCCCAATAACTAATCACTGATCACTAATCTCCAATCACTAACAAATGAGCGATTTACAAATAAAGAAAACTTCAACCGTTTACGATGCGATCATTGTCGGGTCGGGTGCGGGGGGCGGCATGGCAGGCTATGTTTTGGCCAATGCCGGTTTAAAAGTATTAATGTTAGAGGCGGGCCCGTTTTTCGACCCGGCAAAAAATTCATCGCAGTTAAAATGGGCGTATGAGTCGCCGCGCAGAGGCTCAAGTACCAATACAAGAAATTTTGGCGACTTTGACGGCGCTTTCGGCGGATGGGACCTGGAAGGCGAACCGTATACAACGAAAGATAAAACCGAATTTTACTGGTTCCGCTCGCGGATGCTGGGCGGGCGCACCAACCATTGGGGGCGCATATCCCTGCGCATGGGGCCTAATGATTTCAGGGGCCATCATATCGACGGTTTAACCGATGACTGGCCAATAACTTATGACGATGTAAAGCCTTTTTACGATAAAGTTGACCGCCTGATAGGCGTTTACGGCACAGTTGAGAATTTACCAAACGAACCCGACGGGATATTTCTTCCGCCACCAAAACCTCGCTTAAACGAGTTATATATAAAGAAAGGCGCAGCAAAAGCAGGCGTGAAAGTGATAGCGGGCAGAGGATCGGTACTAACCGAAGCCTTGCCCGGCAACAAAGACCGCGGGGCCTGTTTCTTTTGCGGGCAGTGCGGTCGCAGCTGTAAAATTTACGGTGATTTTTCTTCCTCCTCATGCCTCGTTATCCCGGCAATGAAAACCGGGAACCTGAAGGTAATAACCAACGCCATGGTACGTGAAGTGCTTACGGATGATAACGGTTTGGCTACCGGCGTATCTTACATCAATAAGGACGATATGCAGGAGTACCAGGTAAAAGGCGGTATGGTTATCCTTGGTGCAAGCGCCGGGGAAACAGCAAGATTGCTGCTTAATTCAAAATCGGCAAACCATCCGGGAGGTTTGGCCAATAGTAGCGGGGTGGTGGGCAAATACATTCATGATTCCACCGGATCAAGTGCAGGCGGATGGCTGCCGCAGTTGATGGACCGCAAACGCTATAACGAGGATGGTACAGGCAGTATACATATTTATGCACCCTGGCTTAAAGATAATAAGAAGCTGAATTTCCCGAGGGGTTATCACATTGAATTTGGCGGCGGTATGGGTATGCCAGAGTACGGTTTCGGTTTTGGCATACAGAATGTGAACGGTTCGGTTCCGGGCCGCGACGGCAAACCAAGAGAAGCAGGCGGTTATGGCGCCGGGCTGAAGGATGATGTAAGGCGGTTTTATGGTACTGATTTTGGCATGGCCGGTCGTGGTATGTCTATAGCCAGGGCCGATAATTATTGTGAGATAGACCCGGATATGGTGGATAAATTCGGCATCCCGGTTTTACGCTTCCACTATAAATGGAGCAATGACGAGATAAACCAGGCCAAACACATGCAGGAAACTTTCCAGTCTATAATGCACGAAATGGGCGCCAAATACGGGCCGCCTGAAGGCCCTGAAACCAATTATGGTTTGGAGGCCCCCGGACGTATCATACACGAGGTGGGCACCGTACGCATGGGCGATGACCCAAAAAAATCGGCATTGAATAAATATTGCCAGGCGCATGATTGCAAGAATTTATTTGTGGTTGATGCCTCCCCATTTGTTCAGCAGGGCGATAAAAATGCTACGTGGACCATACTGGCCCTATCGATGCGCACAGCGGAGTATATCCTTGCCCAAAGAAAAAAACTGAATGTTTAACCGTTATTTGATCAACGAGAAATGAACAGACGCGACTCCTTAAAAGCAATTGGCTTTGGCACTCTTTCGGCAACAATGCTGCTGGATGCCTGCAAGCCGGGCGATAAAAAATTGGCCGAAGAAACCAGCGATAGCCCCAAAACGGATGACGCCAGCCGCCAGCCCAATGAAATTGAACGTGACAAAAAGCTGAATGACGAAAAGTTTTTTAACGATCATGAAATGGCTACAATTACGGTACTGGCCGATATTATTATTCCCAAGGATGCGCGTTCGGGCAGCGCAACGGATGCTAAAGTGCCTGATTTTATCGAGTTTATCGTAAAAGATAAACCTTACAACCAGGTACCTATGCGCGGCGGCCTGCGCTGGCTGGATTTGCAATGCCTGAACCGTTACGATAAAACATTTCTTGACATCAGCCCGACCCAACAGTTGGCCTTAGTTGACGAAATTGCCTACCCGAAAAAAGCAAAGCCCGAAATGCAGCAAGGAGTAGCTTTTTTTAACCGTATGCGTGACCTCACTTGTACAGGCTTCTTTACCTCAAAAATGGGTATTGAAGATATAGGTTATGTTGGCAACGCCCCCAATAAATGGACAGGCGTACCTGCTGATGTGCTGAAACAGTATGGGATGGAAGATGTCTGAAACGGGATGGAGCGGATTTTAGGGATTCTTTTGATGGAATTCACTAAACTCCAACAGCCTCTTTCCGATGTTATCAAGTTAAAAAAATATTGTTGCTTTTTACCCTCTCTTTGCTGCGCAGAAAGAGGGTAAAAAAAAGCATTTTTAATGTTTCCTGCGCTATATTGCACGAAATTATTCCTTATCCTTCTTCTGAAAATTAATACTGAGCATAATGCTCATTACTGTTGCGCCTGCAAAAAATATTACCCAGGTTAGCGGTTGCGCTGTACTTATATTACCGGCATTAAACAGCAGGAAACCAACAACAAAGTTAAACAGCCCCCATATCGCATTAATTGGCGCCGAGGACAGGCCAACGCCCGGCGGCTTTGCAAAAGGCGATGGGAACTTATTGCCGGATACGCCATGGACAAAATGCGGTAAAGCATTGGCGAGAAAGGCGCCCGCAAAAAAGCACGCTAAATAATTATACCATTCCATAATTTGATCTTTAATTGTTTGGAACGCTAATGTACGGAGTTTAAGGGGTGAAGAGATTTTTATCTTTTAGAAGAAGCTCAATGCAGATCGCCAGTAAGCGAAATTCACAAAAAAGCCCCGCAACATTACATCACGGGGCCGGGTCAGTTAATAGTTATTAGGGTGTTTATTTATTTTTTAACTCATCAATCGCTACCTGCGGCGTGAGCGAGTTATGTGTTTTTTCGGTCACTATAGCATTCGCCAGTTTAAATGAAACTGTTTTTGCTATATTCCTCGACGATGTGCCAACATTCACTTTGTATTCGCCTGCATCAGCTACCCACTCCGATTTATCGGTATGGAATGAAGCCAGGTCGCTGGCACGCAAGGTAAATATAATGAATTGCGATTGACCCGGGGCTAATAAACCGGTTTTTGCAAATGCTTTTAACTCCTGCTCAGGTTTATCAATATCTGGCGTTGGGGCGCTTAAATACAATTGTACCACTTCTTTGCCTGCAAGTGACCCTGTGTTCTGAACAGTAGCTTTAACTGTAACGCTGCCTTTAAAATCGGGGGAACTAACATTTACATCACTAACTTTAAACGTGGTATATGATAAACCGTAGCCAAACTCGTAAGCTGGTTTAATTTTAAACGAATCGTAATAACGGTAGCCAACATAAATGCCTTCCTGGTAAACTACTTCCGAAGGCTTGCCCATCATGGGGCTGGCAGTTTGCCCGGCAGGCATTGGTAATTCCTTGCCGGGAAAATTCTTTGCTGAGGGCACATCCGGGTAATCAACCGGGAAAGTAGTAGCCAGTTTACCCGATGGGTCAACATTGCCGCTTAGTACATCAGCTATAGCGTTGCCCGCTTCAATGCCGGGCTGCCATGCTAATAAAATACCGTCGACACTATCGCGCCAGCTGGCAACCTCGATAACACCGCCAATATTTAAAACAACTATCACTTTTTTGCCTTTGGCATGGAAAGCGTTCGCAACGCCGTTTATAAGGCCTTTTTCATCATTCGACAAATAATAATCGCCTTCCAGCTTCCTGTCAGCGCCTTCACCGGCATTTCTTCCAATGGTTATAATAGCGGCGTCTGCGCCATCAGCTTCCCGTGCCACTATGCTGCCTGCATCCATTTCTGGAATAACCGGCGGCGGGGTAAAGAAATTTCTTTGTTTTGGCTGTTTTGATTTGGCGTCAGCCAGATAATCTGTGTAGCTTTTGCTTAAAACTTCCTGTACTTTATACCCGGCATTATTTAATCCCTGCACCAGCGATATGGTGTAAGCTTTGTTTACATCACCGCTGCCTGTACCGCCTGCTATAATATTATAGGAAGTGTTGCCAAACACAGCGATCCTTTTACCAACCTGTAGTGGCAGCGTTTCGCCATCGTTTTTAAGCAACACCATTCCCTGGGCCGCCGCCATACGCGCAACTTTTGCGTGGCCTTTCAGGTCAGGTTTGTCCGAGTATTTATAATGCGTGAAGGTTGGCGATTTAACAATGATCTTTAATATTCTTTCAACGTTGGCATCCAGCTGCTGCATGCTCAACGTGCCGTCTTTTACCGAGGCTACGATAGCTTCCGACTGATCGGGGTTGCCCGGCATCAGCAGGTCGTTACCGGCGTTCATCTGGCCAACGGCATCATGGCCGCCAAACCAGTCGGTCATAACCAACCCTTTAAAGCCCCATTCTCTTTTCAAAATGTCTGTTTGAAGGTCGCGCCGTTCGGAAGTATAAGTGCCGTTCACTTTATTGTAGGATGACATCACGGTCCATGGTTGTGAAGCTTTTACAGCGATAGAAAATCCTTTAAGGTAAATTTCCCGCATCGCCCGTTCACTAACAATGGTATTGATGCTGTTCCTGTTTGTTTCCTGGTTATTTGCGGCATAATGTTTAATAGAAACTCCTACGCCGTTACTTTGAATACCTTTTACAATGGCTGCGGTCATGTTCCCGGCAATCAGCGGGTCTTCCGAATAATATTCAAAATTCCTGCCGCCAAGCGGGTTGCGGTGAATGTTAAGGGCCGGGCCCAAAATTATATCCACGCCATATTCGCGTACTTCATTTCCAAAAGCCATGCCAACTTTTCTCACTAAAGCCGTATCCCATGACGATGCCAGCAAAGTAGCAACCGGGAAGGCGGTAGCATAATAAGTTTTCGTGTCATTCGGCCTTTTGGGCTCTATTCTTAACCCCGCCGGGCCATCCGAAACGGTAATGGACGGAATACCTAAGCGAGGGATAGCGTGCGTTCTGCCTGCCGCGCCCGGCACCTTTTCAGGCACCTCGTAAGCTTCAGGATCTGACGGGGGCAATTTAAAGCCGCCGATATCAACTGATTTAGGTTTTTCGCCCTTTTTTGGCGCCGGCATGCCAGGCATTTTAAAACCCATGCCTACTACCAGCTTCGCTTTTTCTTCCAGGGTCATAGCTGCTACTACCTGCTTCACATTGTTTTTCGCCAATTGTGGTACCTGTTTCTTTACCGGAACTTTGGATCCGGGATTGTCCGATTGTGGCTGCGCTTTCTTGTCCTGCGCATGCACAGTTAGTTGAAATGCGCAGAGCAGCAGGATCGCCGCCGCCGCAGATTTATAACTTGATCTCATTTTTATAATTTAAAAGGTTTAATAGAAATTTGTATTGCGATATTTTTCATTGTGTCATTAGTACACAATAGTAAATATTACTTTTTGTAACGTCAAGAAAAATAGACAGCTATACAACAAACATAGATGAGGGTTTGTTTTTATACTATGAAAATGGTTGATTGAGTTTATTGGCGAGT
>Ga0207060_10341_pt1 | contig 12670 bp, 13 predicted proteins | sample Alteio_BWMinCont_30_FD_153270 | JGI IMG/M metagenome (GOLD analysis project Ga0207060, IMG submission 153270) | Enriched cells from forest soil in Barre Woods Harvard Forest LTER site, Petersham, Massachusetts, United States -... | ecosystem: Environmental > Terrestrial > Soil > Temperate forest >...
CCGACATAAACCACTCCATTCGCCACAGCGGGCGAAGACTGCCAAAATTCGGAAGTTCCGAAACTCCACAGCAAGGCGCCGGTGCTGGCGTTCAGTGCAATCACGCTGCCGGCGTATGTGCCGATATAGACCACCCCATTCACCACTGCGGGCGAGGACCACACCTCGCCTCCTGTGGCGTAACTCCACAGTAAGGCGCCGGTGCTGGCGTTCAGCGCGTACACGATGCCGTTGCTATTGAAGCCGGAACTGACATACACCACCCCATTTACCACGGCGGGCGAGGAAATCACAGGGCCTCCGTTGAGGGCGTTTGTATCATAGCTCCACAGCTTGGCACCGGTGCTGGCGTTCAGCGCATACACGTTCCCGTCGGAGGAGCCGACATAGACCACTCCGTTCGCCACGGCGGGCGAGGATCCTATACCGCTTCCGGTCGTAAAGCTCCACAGCTTTGCGCCGGTGCTGGCGTTCAGCGCATACACGTTGTCGTCCTCGGAGCCGAAATAAACCACTCCATTCACCACGGCGGGCGAGGAATCTATACCGCCTCCCGTGGTATAGCTCCACAATTTGGCGCCGGTGCTGGCGTTCAGCGCATGCAGGTTGTTATCATCGGAGCCGAAATAAACTACTCCATTCGCCACAGCGGGCGAGGACTGCACTGGGCTTCCGGTGTTAAAGCTCCACAGCGTGGCGCCAGTGCTGGCATCCAGCGCATAGAAGCTGTAGTTGGGGCTGCCGCCACCGTAGGTGCCCGTGGGGGAGCCGATATACACTACACCATTTACAACAGCGGGCGCGGAATTTAGACCAAAGTAGTTGTACTTGCCGCCGGTGGGTTTTTCCCACTTTAACTGCAGGCTGCCAACATTGTTGACATTAAGCACCGTCTCATACGGATTCCAGCGCTGCATGTTGTCTCGGTGGAACTCGGTCCAGTCCGGAGATGTATCGGTTGTTGACGTCTGCGCATTCGCAGGACTTCCGAACGCAAGCATCAGCCACAGTGGCGCGATGGCAAGCATCAGACCTGCAATGCTGAAAGAAGCAGTCTGCTTCCTGTTCGTGACACAGATATTGGTGACACAGATCGGGGATCTCATTAGCGCACCTCCACACAGCTCTACATGAGTAAGGAGCGGAGGCGTCACGCAGATGGAGGCGGTTGGGTTCTGGCCTCGGGGGAACGGGCCATGCGGGCGTCGGCGTTCCGGGTTCGGTATGCCCAACGCCGAGCATTTTACTCTTCGCGAGTAAACCTCGCAGCGTTTTGTCCTTCCACTCCGTTCGACCCGGGATCGGTAGCCGCCTTGCGTCGAGTAGTTTCCGGATGGTCGGCTACGCCCCCTTGTTCACCGACGCATCCCGCGTTGCCCTGTTCTTAGGTTTCATTCAGGCCTCGGTGAACCGCTTGGCATCTCCCGAATCGCCCAAGACTTGAATCAGATCGATTTTCTCATCTACGCCTCGCCTTTCGATTTGTATATCCGGGCTCCCTAACCGAGTCCAAAATCTCCTGCTCGCTCAGCCCGGTTATTTCTTTTCGGAAGTCCACCCACTCCCAGAAGTCCTTTTCATATTCAGCGCGACGCTGACGGTCAGCCTTCAAGGCGCGAGTGGCCCTCGCTAACTCTTCACACTCTTCTTCAATCTCCGCCGGCTGCGGAAAGAACGCACGCTGTCCCAACATTTGCGTTAGAGCAGATTGAAATGTCGATAGTCCGTACCTCTTCACCATCGTGAGCCATAACGGAGTCCAAATTTGTACCGTGTCCGCCGTCAAATCCTGATTCGGGTAGCAGTCGCCCATTTGCCGCATCAGCGAAGCTACTTGCCTCAACAATGAGGGGTCCGAAGACTGATTCGATTGCGCTATGGCGGTTGTTTCGTCTGATTTCAGCGCGGCTCTCATAGCCTGCAGCGTTTCGATTTCCATTGCTTTCTCCGGTCACTTTGTTTGAAATGATTTGCCAGTTAGCCGCGTCATCGAGATAGCGCGACTGTCCGAACCAGGTTTTCGGATGTGGGATTTTGCTCTTGTCGGGGTTTTGACCGGCAGGAGATTGTGCGTAGGCACGCACCCGCTTAAACAGCAGTTTTTGAGCATCACCCTTGCTGAGCGGCTCAAGCGGGCTCTCGCCTCGCTGCATACGCACAACAGCCAATTCGATTTGCTTGATAGCTGCTCGGCGGCCTTCCTTCCTCGGGTATTCGCTGTAAATGAATTCCTCAGGACTCGAAGGCGTTCCATCCGCGTCCGATGAGCTATGCGAATCGGATATAGGGTTTTTGTTCTTATTCTCTGAAGATGAAGATGAAGATGAAGATGAAGTCTTGCTGTTTGGTTGCAAGCATTCGGGAATCACCCTTGCATGGATGGTTGAACCACCCTTGGAGCCACCCTTCACCTTTCGGCGGTCTCTCTGTACTTTCTGGGATTCCTGGCCACCGGCAGCCGACTTTCTGCTCCATTCACGCTGTTTGTCGCGCTCTCGCTCCAGCCTCGGGTGAACCAAGAGCGTCTCATCGTCTGGATGTGCATGGAAGCAACGCTTAACCGCCCTTACAACCGCGGTTGAACCACCCTTGATGAGCTTCGCTAAATACTCATCATCACTAGGAATACTGCCCTGTAGCCAGCAGTAGCAAATTAGGCGGATGTACGCCGACTCCTCTTCAGCGCTCATCGCTACCACGTTAATATCTGAAAGCCAGTCCTGCGGATAGAACTGAAACGCCGGAGATTTCGCTCTCGTGCTCACATCGCCGCCTTATTCGATATGTTGGCCGATTTTGTTGCTACCCGGTTACCCCCTCCGCCGTGAAGCAACAACTGTCGCATCTGAGGAAGAACCGCACGGCACGCATGCTGATACATGACCACACCGCGCGCGCTCGCGTGTTCGAGAGCCTCAGGGATAGCGTCAAGAATTGTCGTCGTTTCGAGTTCGCCCAGCTGAAGCGTGATGCCGGTGGCCTTATGGCATCTGGTCAGTGAACACTCGCCGCACAGTGTTCTGATCCGGCTAGCTGCGGCTGAAGCTTCGCGCGTGCCAGGTCCGCGCCTGGTGATCGCATGGCTTTCCACCCTTGCTAGAGGATGACGTCGCGATTCGTTTTGGAGTTCGCTATGCACGGCTATTCCCCGCGTCTTCTCGCCGTAGAAATGCTTCCAAGTCGGACTTGGCAATCAGAGTTCGGCCGCCAGCCTTGATGCGTGGCAATTTTCCTTGTGAGAGCCAAGCAGAAACCGTCCAAGGCGAGACCCTCATCAATTCCGCGGCTTCTTTCGTTGAAACTAGATCGCCAATAAGCATTTACTCGATTCTCCTTAATAAGCCCGGTTGCTATACGGCCTTACTAATCCGCACAATGCCTCAAGATCAAAAAAGTGCGATACTCTGACATGTCACACGACATGTCACAGGCTGATTCATCAATAATTCGAAACCCGAAGGATCGCGATCTCCAGGATTACGACGCTCAATATCCCAAGCACAGTCTTCCAGCGATGGAACTTGAGATCGTCTACCGACCACGTCGAGTCACAGTGGGCTACAGCGCTTCTGGGCGTGGAGACTTTCGTTACACATTCCAGAAATTTCAGAATTCGCCAATTGATCCACGTCACGGGAATCCTTTTTTCACACTTGCGCACTTTCTTGATGTGAGGAGCCCTGGCGAAGCGCTAGATTTCTTGAGCATGACTGGCACGTTTGTCGCTCCTAATGTCGCATTTCCGCAGCGTGAGGAGACTCTGACGTGGTCTGATTTTCGTCTTTGGCAACAGCTAATGCGCGTTCGGATTCATTTTGGTCCTATCACACCGAAATCGGTGATTCGCGATCGAGGGGTCCAAGGGGGGGAGCTGGCAATAGCCGAACGTTTTGGCCGGATCATTCGGAATTCCACACCGAGAGAGCTCAATTGGCTTAGGGGGCATCCGAGTGGAATTATCATCGTTCGAAAAGCCATTGCCTCGGCGCGCCTGCCGATGCTCTGCGCGCAAATTTGTGTCACGTCAACCCTTGAGGCGATGCTTGCTACCAGCTACATAGATCTGCTCCGCGGTCTAAATTTTGCGCAGTGCAAACTGCCCGAATGTGCAAATTTGTTTTTAGTCACGCGGCGTGGGGGAATAGCGAAAGAATATTGTTGCCATAAGCATGCCCACACGGCCAACGTTCGGAAGCTAAGAGCCGCTCTGAAATCAGCACCTGGAGCCGCAAGGAGAAAGAGGGGATAAGAAGTGTCAATCTACAAGCGTGGCGAAATGTATTGGTTCGAGTTCGTTTACGCTGGCCAACGCTATCGGCGTCCCGCCGGCGTAACAAACCAGCGAGAGGCACGCCAAATCGAAGCTGCGTTCCGGACTGCTCTGGCAAAAGGAGACGTTGGGATTACGGAGCGCAAGCCGGTTCCAGCATTCCGTGCTGCGATGAGTGACTTTCTCGGCTGGTCAGCGCAGGCACACAAAGCACCTTCACACCGACGCTACGGAACAAGCAGTGTGGCGCTGCTGAGGTATTTCCGCGATACCGCGCTCGATAAGATCACACCGGAAGAGGTCGAGAGGTTCAAGGCCACTCGCGCTGGTGAATTCAAAACCGTTCGTGCCGGCGAGAAGCGAAAACAGATTGCTAGGAAAGTGCGTCCAGCAACAGTGAATCGAGAGCTGGCCTGTCTGAAGGCACTCTTCAACTTCGCTATCAAGGCGGACGTGATTGCGAAGAATCCAGTGAGCCGAGTGAAGTTTCTAGCTGAGAACAATCAACAGACGCGCGTCCTTTCCTACACTGATCAACAGCGCTACTTGGCCAGCGCTTCCCCGGTGTTGAGAGACATAGCGACACTGATCCTTGAGACGGGAATGCGACCAGAGGAGATTTACAAGCTCAGACCTGAGAATGTGGACCTCGTGCGCTGCTGGTTGCAGATTCCCTACGGCAAGACGGCAGCAGCACGCAGGCGAATCACGCTCACGGCAAACGCCCAAGATGTCTTGAGGCGCCGCATGACCGGCTTGGAAACTCCCTACCTTTTTCCTTGCGAGTCAGACCCGACCCGACCCATCCCGAAGATTAACAATGCCCATGACCGCGCCGTAAAGGCTAGTGGCATCGCACCGGCACGGCTCTATGACCTTCGCCACACGTGGGCCACAAGAGCGGCAATGTCTGGCATTGACCTTGTAACGCTGGCGGCAATGTTGGGACACTCGCGAATTCAGATGGTACTCCGCTATGCACACCCCACCCAAGCTCACCAGGCAAGGGCAATGGAAAAACTCGAGGCCTTCAATGTCGTGCAACAGATAAGCGAGTTCGAGAGGCTTCGGGTCGATGCCTCAAGTATTGAGAATTGATGTCATGGTGCATAAGGTACCCACAAAAGTCCCCACACTCATGCTTTTGCGCTCGAATGAATTTATTCTAAATCGTTGAATCTATTGGAGGCGCGGGTCGGAATCGAACCGACGCATAAAGGTTTTGCAGACCTCTCCCTTACCACTTGGGTACCGCGCCTTGGACAGGAAATACTAATTCAGGCGGCATTTGAGAAGCCAGTCCGGCGATGCGCGCCGGGGCGGGATCAGAGCCGGGCTGACTGGAGCGGGAGACGGGACTTGAACCCGCGACCCTCGCCTTGGCAAGGCGATGCTCTACCACTGAGCTACTCCCGCTGGGTACTCTTCGAGTATATCGGCAGGGTATGCAGCGGTCAACGCAGACCCACTTCGATTATGGCCCGAACCTGCGGCGGCCCTGTTAGCTACAGCCTCATTCAGGGGTTGACCCGGCTGTAGTCCGCCAGCGCCTTACACATCGCAATGCAGTGCTCATCAAGCCAGCCGCGGCGTATGCCGTCCCCGAGTAGCAATTCGATCAGAGAAGGGGGGACTGGGTACAGGTTTGATCGCTAGCGCTTTCCATAGCTTTGCCCTTTTCTTTTTGTGGCGGTTGTCGAGACAGAAACACCGCTAATAGATCGGGAGGAAATCTGGTTTGAATTCCTCCCGCCTTTTCGCTTTCGGTGCATTTGTCCGAAGCAGTTAGTGTCCAATTGCACTCTCGCGAGTTAGTTGAGCGGCATCGTCCAGATCGTGATCGAGGCAGTATTATCGTCCACTGCCGCCAGAACCGCGGTATCGTCGTTCACCTTTTCCACCGCGAGTCCAAAGGAGCCGCCCTGGTTGGGGTCGACTGGAATTTCCTTCACAAATTCGCCCTGCTTTGTGAACTCAACGATTTCGCTCGGCTGGTTTGGATCGCTGTTGATCACGTCGTTGTTCGTGACAAGAAGATGGCCGTTCGGCGCTTCCGCCATCGCCAAGGCGCCATGCAGGTGGGTTTGGTCCTGGTAGACGATATCGCCGGGGCCGTCGCTGGACGTCCGCTTCGCTGCGTCCTTCACAACAAAAACTGCATTGTCCAGAGTCGAAGCCACGTACAGCCGGTCTGTTTTGCGATCGTAGACTAAGCCGGTGGGTGCATCGAACAGGGCCGCCGGATCACCTTGGTGCATAAATCCTGAAGCGATCGTGTAGTGGTCCAGTTTCGTCAAGCCGCTGAAGCCTACGGCGAAGTCGATTCTGCTTACCGTTCCGTCAAGGGCATTTGAGATGTACACGCTCGCACGATCTCCGTTATCTACAACTGTCGCGTCCCAGGGTTCATTAATCTGGCTGCTGGCGAATGTCTGGATCAACTTCCCCTGATTGTTGATTACCAACAGAGAACCGCGTCCTGCGGTAGCGGATGTCCCATCCTTCGTCGGCAGATTGGCCACCAGAACAAACCCGTACTGAAGCGTTCCCAGACCGGTGGAGAGCCCGAGGGGAGCTGTTCCCTGAAAGAAAACTGTCGGCGCACCGCTCTGGGGAATCCGGACGATCGTGGTGCCCGTCCCCTGAAGGTTTTGATTGTTGTTGAAGTTCGAAACCAGGATGTCGCCATGCTTGAGCGGACCTGATCCAGTTAGAAAATTGTTCTTGATAAAGGCGACTCCATAGGGGTTCACGTCGCCGTTGCTCGGAACGGTGGAAGCGCTCCTAACCGGACTGGGAAGGAAGGCATCATCGGAGTTGTGAAAGTTCTGACCAAAACTCAGGGCGCTGGTGGCGACGAGCGTAAGGCCAGCGACGGCGCAGCAGAGAAAGGACTTACCATTGGTTTGCATAAGAGTGATCCTCGATTCACAAATTTCTGTCGGTCATGCAGTGCAGGCCGCAGCAATTGCACAGTAGGAAGACTCGGCCACCAATGTCTTTTGGATTCGCTCAAACTTAGCTTGGTTCTTCGTTGCCCTTCGGTGGTCAGTGGCGCAATGCCTAACAGCTGATTTCAGCCGCCAAGGCCGGCACTCACCGAAACCGTCCTCCTTGCGGGCCGCAGGAAATCTGCCGCATTTTCAGTCTCTTGGACTATGCTTAGAAAATTATTGGAATTATGTTGGGCTCTTGTGTTCAGGATTTAGAGTCACATGAGCAGCATTTCCTACACGTTCGGACCATTTCGGCTGTGTCCCTCCGAGCAGCTCCCGCTCCGTGGGGAGACTCCCATACCTCTGGCGCCCAAAACCTTTGAGCTCTTGGTCGCGCTGGTTTCCAGAAGCGGCCAATTATTGACACGCGACGAGCTCATGCATGTCATTTGGCCGGACAGTTTTGTCGAGGAAATCAACCTGACGGTAAATATCTCGCTGTTGCGAAAGACGCTGGGCGAACAGGCAGATGGCCGCCAGTACATCGCCACCGTTCCAAAGCGAGGCTATAGATTCGACGGTGCTGTTACCGAGTACCGGAAAGACCTGATAGATGCGAAGCAGCCCGCGGTACCGCTTCCCGCCGTTGAACCCTCCCCATCCGGCGCCGTTGCAGGACCACCCCGGTCACCACCGTTTAACTCGCGTTTCGGAATCTTCAACAATCGAGCGCTGGCCGTCGGCATCGTGGTGCTCCTCGCGTTATGTGCTTCATGGATTGCTTACCGGTATCTCGTTGCGTCGCGTACCCAGAGAACCAATCAGTCTGGCCAATCCGGAGACGTTGCGCAAAACATAGAACCGCACGCGAGAGAACTCTATGCCGAAGGTCGCTCTTATTGGGCCAGGCGGAGCGCAGAATCGGTTCAACGGAGCATCGAGCTTTTCCGTCAGGCAATCGCAATCGACCCAAACTACGCAGCAGCCTATACCGGCCTGGCAGATGCCTATATATTCGCGGGCTCCTATGGTAACGGCTTTCTCTCTCCTCAGACCGCAATGCCAAAGGCGAAAGAAGCTGCTCAGAAGGCATTGGCGATCAATAGCAAGTCCGCCGAAGCACATACGTCACTTGCGTACATCAAGGTCATCTACGACTGGGATTGGACTGGCGCGGAATCCGAGTTTCGGCGTGCCATTGAGCTAAAACCCGAACAACCTCAACGCACATCATTGGTACTCACACGAGCTGATGGCCGAGGGCCGTGTGCAGGAATCACATCAGCAAAGTGAACAGGCACTCTATATCGAGCCTACAAACGTGCTGATAAATGAGCACATGGCATGGCACCACATGATGGCACGAGAGTACGACCGCTCGATACCGCAGGCTCTTAAGACGATCGAGCTCGATCCTGATTTTGTACAGGCGCATCGCGTGCTGGCCCTTGACTATCTGTACACCGGACGATTCAAGGAAGCCTGTGCCGAATTCGAAAAAGGTGTAGCTCTATCGCACGAGGATCCCATTGCCCGCGCTTACCAGGCGCGTTGCTACGCCGTATCCCATCGTCAGGCTGACGCCCGCCGAATCCTGGATGCGCTCGTGAAGGCCTCTGTCGAGCGCTACATTTCCGCCGCAGAAATTGCCGCGGTCTATGCGGCCCTAAACGAGGACAACGCAGCACTCGAATGGCTCGACAAGGCTTGCAGCGAGCGGGCCAGCTCACTGATCTATCTCAATATCGATCCTGTGTATGACTATATGCGGCGCGACCCTCGATTCCAGAAGATCGTTACGTGCGTGCATCTGGTTCCGGTCCTGGATGAATCCCAGGCTAAATAACAGCGGGCTGCCGACTTGTCCCGGAATGCCCGTTTCCGGCTTCGATCCCTACGATCTCTCCATCGCGCATATGAAGAATGCGATCGCCGATGGCGGCTGCCTCCGGATTGTGTGTAATCATCAGCACCGTTTGCTTCAGCTCGCGGTTGGAGCGCAGCAGCATCTCGAGCACTGCTTCCGAGTTCTTGGTATCGAGATTGCCCGTGGGCTCGTCGGCAAGGATGATAGCCGGCCGCGTAATCAAAGCTCGCGCAATTGCGACTCGTTGCTGCTCGCCTCCCGACAGCTCCGACGGGCGATGTTCGAGCCGCCCAGCAATGCTGAGCATATCCGTAAGGTGCGATACGTAGGCTTGATCAAGCGGCTCTGTCCGCCCGGAAATGTCATAAGCTATCTCGATATTGTCTCGCGCGGAAAGCGTTGGCAGCAGGTTGAACTTTTGAAACACAAATCCGATCTTCGATCGGCGCATCTTTGTACGCTCGGCGTCGTCAAGGGCAGCAAAGTCGACTCCGCCGATCTCGATTTTGCCCGAGTTGGCGCGAGTAAGGCCGCCGAGCAGGTAAAACAACGTAGACTTGCCGCTGCCTGAAGGGCCGACAATGCTGACAAACTCGCCCGGCTCTATCGAAAAGGAGACGTTTCGAAGAGCCGGAACCTCGATCTTACCTGTCCGATAGACTTTGCCGAGCTGTTCGGCACGGATGATGGGCTGCACTCATCGATTGTAAATGGGCGAAGCCACAACATCGACCACAGGAGAGGTTATGAGGCTATGGCGGGCTGGAGCGCTACATCAAATACGGATCCCGGCGCCTGATCAATAACGGGCCTGGGCACCGCCTTTTTCGGCCCGCGCTTGCGCGCGATCATCACGCGGATGCGCTCAAGAACCTCTACCGGTGTGCATGCTCCCTTTGGTAGGAACGCATCCGCGCGGTTGGCCCGCTCAAAATTCCTAACCGTCGCGCTTACAAGAATGGTCGGAATTTCGGGGGAAATGTCTTTCATTCGGCGAACCATCTCGTTGCCGTCCATTTCAGGCAGCAGCAGATCGCTCAGAACCAGATCGACCCCGCCGCTGCGGAAAATCTCCAGGGCTTCATGGCCGGACAATGCGGTGACGACGCGGTAGCCACGAGTTGTCAACATGAACTTGCGAACTGCCAATGCCTGTTCGTTCTGGTCGACGCAGAGAATTGTCTTCTTGGGCCTCATGTAATTCCTTGGTTCTCTCGCAGGGCACACGAGCTCTCAATGCGCGGACACACCTCAAGTGTGTGCCTCAAGCAGGTCAACTGAAGGCTGCACCCTGGTCCGGAAATGGAAAATACGGCTCCTTTCGCGTTCAGTGGAACTGCCAATAGGCATAAGTTCCACGGTTACGCGAGGCCGCGATCCGGGTCGGACCAGGACGCAGAGAACGAGAAAGCCAGGTATAGTTGCCTGCGCGATCACCCGCTACCATACGCTTCCCGGTGTGCCTCCCGGTTGGCGCAGGTGGGGCCAAGCGCATATCCCCGGCGCCCCCGCTCAAACTGAATTGTCAGCAAATCGGCGAAAGTTGCGTCAACTGTTTCTCAAAACGCTTGCCAAGAGTACGAAGAGCGCGCACACCTGTAAACGGGGAAGATGAGGCGAAAAGATGAACCGATTTGGGTCCCGCTTCCACCAACTCCCCAGATCAGTCGATGAATCTTGAGGTTGGAGTCTTTAGACTCTGTTGAAACCATGTGAATCACCCAAGGAAAAGACGTCCTTTTGCTACATGAACTGTGCTCCCGCCTACACGAACTTCTGCGATCTTTCCCGAAATGGAATTTGCCGAAACGTAGAGGTCGCTTGGACGGTCAATTTCAACGCCCTGGCAAATGTGCACCGGCTCTCCTGGCGCCGCCATTCGATGTCGGACAAGATATGCGATTGCGCAGCCCGCCGCCGACCCGGTGGCCGGATCCTCGCCGTTGTAGAACTGCATACGTGCGCGCCACACTGCTGGACCGTGCGGCGCAATCGCGTAGAAAAATTTCGCATCTGAGCCGCGAAAATACCGCTCCGCGCCACGCAGGTCGACTGTCAGTCTTCCCAATGCATCGATCGATCGAAGCGGGACAATGCAATACGGCAGACCCGTCGAAACGGTCTGCGGCCGCGGCAGCTCAGCGCAATCCTCCTGTCCCAATCCGAGTAACGGCGCAATTTCAGCGGCGTCATGCTCCACGCCAAAAACTGGATCCGGCTGCGTCATCTCGCCGTAACTTCGGCCACCCACATTTCGTTCCGCTGAAAAGACCACCGGCACTCGCCCGGCGTTGAGATCCAGCGTGATTGTCTCTGCACCGCCGTATTCGGCGAGCTCTCTGCGGATCGTCGACGAGGTTCCCAGAGTGGGATGCCCCGCAAAAGGTAGCTCCTCCTGCGTCGTGAAGATTCTCACCCGTACGCCGCGTTCTTGCTCGATAGCCGGGTCGCGCCGGACGATGAATGTGGTTTCAGACAAGTTCATCTCACGCGCGATGGCCTGCATCTCGGCGTCCGCCAGGCTGCCTGCGTCCAGAAATACCGCTAACTGATTTCCTTCGAGCGGTGTCGCGGTAAATACGTCGCAAAGCCGGTATTCAAGTTCACGTGTTGGCATAGGTTTGACACAATCTCCTTCAAGCTCTATTCTCTTTACGGAATCGGAGAGACTCTCTCCGCTAGTGCGTAACTATGACAAAGGCCGCTCTAACCCCCATGTGTCAGTGCTGTTGCCGCTGCCCCGTGCGGGTGTGTGCATGAGCGAATCGACCTGAGCCGTATCGAGACCTTCAGACCCACCCGCTGCCGACAGGCCGGGTGGGTTTTTTAACGTTCCCCGTAGAGAAAATCGCAATCAGACTGAGGCTACAACATGTCACTTCGCATTAACGATATCGCACCCGACTTCACTGCTGAAACCACTCACGGCACCATCCAGTTTCACGAATGGATCGGTGATAACTGGGCGGTGCTCTTCTCTCATCCCAAGGATTTCACCCCTGTCTGCACCACTGAGCTGGGCGCCGTCGCGGCACTCGATGAGCAGTTCGCGGCGCGGGGCGCCAAAGTGATCGGACTTAGTGTTGATCCGGTCTCCGACCACGGCAGGTGGGCAAAGGACATCGAGGACGTCACCGGTCATGCCGTAAAGTACCCCCTGATCGGAGATCCCGAATTGAAGATTGCCAAACTCTACGATATGCTGGCGGCCGATGTTGGCGACTCATGCGAAGGCCGCACGCCCGCCAACAACGCAACCGCGCGCGCTGTTTTTGTCATCGGCCCGGACAAGCGCATTAAGCTGACGCTGACGTATCCCATGACTACCGGCCGCAATTTCGACGAGATTATCCGCGTTCTCGATTCCATTCAGCTCACGGCGAAACACCGTGTCGCAACCCCCGCCAATTGGAAGCATGGCGAGGAGGTAATCATCACTGGCGCGGTCTCGAATGAGGAAGCGGACAAAATCTTCCCCGGCTATAAGACGGTCAAGCCATACTTGCGTACAACGGCGCAGCCGAAGTAGCGTTCGTCATTGCACCGCCGCTGCCCCAGCGGCGGACAAGAGCACCGGTGGCGAAGTGGCTAACGCGC
>Ga0207060_10375_pt1 | contig 12630 bp, 13 predicted proteins | sample Alteio_BWMinCont_30_FD_153270 | JGI IMG/M metagenome (GOLD analysis project Ga0207060, IMG submission 153270) | Enriched cells from forest soil in Barre Woods Harvard Forest LTER site, Petersham, Massachusetts, United States -... | ecosystem: Environmental > Terrestrial > Soil > Temperate forest >...
GCATCCACGCCTATTGAGTAAGGTCGATGCGGGGTAACGCGGGAAGGTCCGTATCATGGTCGAGGGCTTCCCGCCACTGGCCAAGTGATTGCAGCAAAGCCGTCAATTGAATCTTCCCAAAGCTTCCCGCGGGCTGGGAGAGATTCTTAATGGCGCGCTCAAGCACCGACCGCATACCGACCCGGTTTCCCGCAGAGTGGTGATGAAATGCCACTGCGACCTGAATCAGTCCCTGAAGAAATTTCTTGTTTTCGGGCGGTGCAGCGCGCCAAACGTCTTCGAGGGCTTCGTGGGCGTCGAAGAACTCGGCTTCGTTCAACAGAGCGATTCCTTGCAGATACTTATCGGACTCCACAGCTACATTTTGGCGCGGAGGTCGAAGCCCTGGAAAGCGAGATCGCTGCCTTCACGGGCGCCAGCGCAGCTGTCGGTTGCGCTTCGGGTACCGATGCACTCTGGCTGGCATTGGTGGCGGCTGGAGTTCAGGCCGGCGATGCAGTCGTTACGACGGCGTTCAGCTTCTTCGCTTCGGCCAGCGCCATCGTGCGCGCTGGGGCGAGGCCAGTGCTGGTCGACGTTGATTCAGACACGCTGAATGTGAGTCCGGAGTGCGTCAAGGCTAGGCTCAGTGCGGGAGGATCGTACAAGATCCGAGGTTTGCTGCCCATCCATCTTTACGGCCAGTGCGCCGACATGGACGGGCTGCAGCAAATCGCAGATGAATTCCAGTTGTCGATCGTCGAAGATGCGGCACAGGCTATCGGGGCGAAATGGCGAGGCCGGAGTGCTGGCTCGCTGGGCGCAGCGGCGACGTTTAGTTTTTATCCCACCAAGAATCTGAGCGCGTATGGCGACGCGGGAATGGTGACAACTTCAGATTTGAATTTGGCTGAGCACATGCGGAGCCTTCGCAATCACGGCAGTCCTCGACGATACCATCATGATGAATTCGGCTGGAACTGCCGCATGGATGCGATCCAGGCCGCTATTCTTCGGGTTAAGCTGCCCCACATCGAAATCTGGAACCAGCAGCGGCGGCAACGTGCGGCAACCTACGATCGTTTGTTGGCCGATGCGGGACTGGCGTCGAAAAAAGTCGACTCACCGGTCAAGCCGGTCAAGACTTCCCCGCATGCATTTCACATCTTTCATCAATACGTAATCCGGGCTCAGCGCCGCGATGAACTGCGCAAGTTTCTTGGTGACAGAAACATCGGCACGGAGATCTACTATCCCATCCCGCTGCATCTTCAACCCTGTTTTGCTTACCTAGGCTATAGCGCCGGAGACTTGCCGGAATCGGAACGCGCCGCGTCCGAAGCGCTGGCACTCCCTATGTTCCCGGAGCTGACGGAAACGGAGCAAGAATCCGTGGTGGAGGGTATCGCGGAGTTCTACTCGTAGGCTCAAGTTCCCCCGTGGCTTAACACAATTTTCCAAGACGACACCGGCGTCCTCACCTTTCCGGGCGGCCCGTCGAACCATAACAATGCACTTCGCACGCTTCGGCGTATGCTCGGCAAAGCCGAAGAGTGGGACATCGACGAATTGCCCACGCTGCTCGTCAGCGCGTGCAATAGTGGACACAAAATGGACACAATCGGTGAGAAGAACTCGGTCGAAACCGCCGAGTGCTTGAAAAGATGGTGAGCGCGGAAGGAATCGAACCTTCAACCTACTGATTAAGAGTTGGTCTTTGACAGGCAATCAACAACTTACACTGAGCGAGACACATTGCGATCAAGTGCTACAAATGCCGCGTTCAACAAGCCTTTACAGCGATGACAGAAGCACCCGTCGCACTCTGTAGGGTTTGATGGTAGTCACCGAGGGTGGTCACCACTCTGCGTCGTCCATCAACGCAGCGGAGCGACATTGTGGCGCGATCCTCATAGTTGTTGCAAACTCAGAAACATGCTTTTGCCGAGGCAAGGGGGCAAAAAGGGTGGTGGGTAGGGTGTGGTACGGTACGATAATCGCTCGACAAATTTTTTCAAGTCGCTCGGATCATGCTCACGATTCGAGCCGCTATTTTCAACCAAAGCTGTTGCGTTCCACTACCGGAGTTCGATCACGGACAGGTGTATCTCGCCGGTATTCGGGGGGATATTACAGGCGGTTTGGAAGTGGGGTCAAACAACGCTTGGGCTTGTGTATACCGACGGCAAAATGCTCCCTCCCCCTGTTTGGGGTGGTTTTCCTTGTTGATTAGGGCCGCCACTCAACTCGCTCAAATCGACTGTTCAGACGCACCGTTTCAATTTTCAAGCCTTCGATTTCCCGTGGCGTCTTAGCCATGCGCCGTGTAGCGGGGCCATTAAACGCAAACCTCTGTTGGAGCAACACATCCACATCGCCCTTAACGGTCTCCTCTTAACTCCAAGAGCGGCGAAAGAGCAGGCGTCAAGCCACTCCCCAATTACGACGGTAGATCCCGGTGCAAGGCTAATCTCCCTGACTTCTTGTCTTCTCCAGAGATGAAATGACCTTGCGGTGAAGCGTCGCAAGTGTGATTACGACGAAGTCAAAGCCGGAGCGCTGGTGAAGCGGCTGGGACAAGACTTGCCCGAACTGCTGTCGTTCTTCCCCTTTTCCCGGCACCTGTGGAAGTAAACCCGCTCCCTCAACCTATTTACACAAGCAGCTTGACGTCACCGGGCCTACTTTTTGTTTGACAATCGGAAATACACGTGTAACAATCACCGGCGCTCCGAGGGGGAAGCAAACTGCAGGAGTGAAATCGTGTCCCTCTCTTGTTCGACCTCTAGCGTTGTTTCCATTCCCGGTTTGCTAGTAGAGCCGATTCCTCCCCAAATTTACTGCAAGAATAAACGATGCCGAGCAGGTGTTAAGGTGTCGCATCTCTATTTCTTGGAAATTCCGCCAAACCGCCAGGCGGTTGCGGGAACTGTGATCCGCCCAGACCTGCGACAGATGCGACGCAAGCATCGCGATTTCGGACATTCGGTGCTCCACCAGCACCAAGTTCGAATCTGTTCAACCTAAACCACCGTCACAGAACAACCAAGGAGAAACCATTATGAAATTCGGACATTGGATGTCAACGGCTGTAGTTTGTTTATTCGTCGCGTTGGCGATGACAGTTCCGGCTAATGCACAACAGATCATCACATTCAACGCGCCAAACTCGGGCACGGGCGCCAACCAGGGCACTGAGTCCGTGGGTATCAATTCCTTTGGCATAGTTACAGGAAGCGTCACGGATAACAACTTTGGGACTCACGGTTTTGTGGGTACTCCAGAGGGTAAATTCACTAATTTTGACGCTCCCGGCGCGAACCCCGTCCTGGGGTGCACCTGCACTAGCGCCATCAACGACCTCGGGGTGGTCACGGGATACGCCATCGACACCGAGGGCGTGAGCCACGGCTTCCTGCGGAGTCCTGAGGGGAAGTTTACGACGTTCGACGTTACGGGCGCGGGCGGGTTCGGGTCCTTTCCCATAGCCATTAACCTGGAAGGAGCCGTCGTAGGATACTACACGGACGCGAGCTTTAATTTCCACGCTTTCCTACGGAGTCCTAACGGCACGTTTACAACGTGGAGTGGTCCGGGAGCGTGTGAGAACGGGCAGCAGAATGGTTGCTTCGGTTCGTCGGCTTCCAACATTAATGTATTTGGAATAGCCGTCGGAGGCTTCGAGGACAACAGCGGCAACTTTGTTGATCACGGCCTCATACGCCTTCCCGACGGCACGCTCACAACGTTCGACGCTCCCGGCGCGGGAAATGGCCTCTACCAAGGCACAGGTTGTCCCGGTTGTGCCAGAGGCCTCAATCAGTTGGGGGCGATCGCGGGGACCTACATTGACGCGAACAGTGTGCAGCACGGGTTTCTGCGCAGTCCCGACGGAAAGTTTACGACGTTCGATGCTCCCGGCGCGGGCACTGGCAGCTTCGAAGGCACAGGTTGTCCCTCCGATTGTCCTACAAGCCTCAACGACTGGGGGGCAATCACGGGAACCTATATCGACGCGAATTTTGTGTTCCACGGCTATCTGCGTAGCCCCAACGGTAATATTGTGACGGTCGATCCTGCCGGCTCGGTCTTTACTTTGTCTTCCAGCATGAACGACTTGGGGGCGATTACGGGGTACTATCTCGACACGAACAACGTGTACCACGGCTTCCTAAGGGTTCCGTGTGGCCAGAGGTGCGAGGATAACGAACAGGGCATAACGGCTGCAACTCCCGTCAGCCCAGCTTCCAGCATGCAAAGTCCGACAACTGCCAATCAAGCTAATCCTAGTTTCTCCGGTGCGGTCGGCCCCATGCCACGTCCATTCGGTGGTCGCTTCATGCCTTGGTATCGCAGCGTCGGAGCGCAGCTACCGAAGTAGTTTCAAACGAAGAATGCGGACCAGCTTCTCGATTTCGATGTCAAGCACATCACCGATTCTGCTCAACCGCTCCGCGGGATCGAAAATCTCAAGCAGTTCCTGCTTTTCTTCGGTCGAAAGCTGCAGATTGGCAGCAATGGTATCCGTGAGCTTGGCCGGATCTTCCATGCGCTCAGCCGCGATCATGGTCTCGTAATTCAACGACTGGCAAAGTTTTACATACTGCTCGAACAGGCCCGTGACCCGTTGCATTCCGGCTTCGATCTGCGGATTAGTTTCGGTGGCGTAGCGAGCCAGGCGGACCGAAGCCTGCATGAATCCCTCAGTCTCGGTGACCTGCAGAATTTTGCCGCGCTCAATGCCCTCGACCAGCACCTTTATATTGCCGTCGGGCAGCCTGAGGCTCTGCACGATATTGACCACCGTGCCGACCTGATAAATCTCGTTGGGCTTGGGCTCGTCGATGCTGGGATCATGCTGCGTGGCCAGAAAGATCTTCTTGTCCGCGGCCAGCGCTTCTTTGAGCGCATGCACGCTCGACTCCCGCCCCACCACGAACGGCGTCATCATGTAGGGGAAGATGACCACATCCCGGATGGGCATCATGGGCAACTTCTTAGTTTCGAATTTTTCCTTGGATGCAGTCACTGGGTCTCGGAACGTGTTCATCGGCTGTGCAAGACCGCAGGGGGAATGCAGGCGGGCTTGCCGGACGCGGCCATTGTCCCTCCCGGTTGTACGGGCTGTCAAGGTGAATGAGAGGTAACTCTGGCTCAGGCAGACACGTTACAGAAAATTTCGCTGAGTCCTTCTGGAAATGCAATCGACGAAATATGCGAGTTCCTGCCTCAGTGCCTCGATCTGTTCCACTTGCGGCGCCCACATCCACATGTCTCCCGAGCGGTAGTTCACCAACAAGCTGTAGAGGCCCTCGCGGCTCGTAATGTGCACACCTTTGTCGTAGACCATGATCTGCAAGATCTGCAAGTTGTTCTTTGCCGCAAGATTGATCAACTCTTCCGCTTGTGCAGAATCGCTGGTAAAGAACTTCTCGACGAAGACATGCTTTCCATTCTCCAGGGCGGCTTTGGTAAGTTCATAATGCGTCGACACCGGAGTTTCGATAGCGACGGCATCGATTTCAGGCGAGGACACGAGCTCAGCAGTCTCCGCGACAACTTTGATGTGCGGGCAAGTCTTGTGAATTCGCTTGCGTGCGTTCGGGCTCTTGTCGCAAACTGCCACCACCGCAGAGCCATCCAACTGATCGAGAATCCTGACCACGTTCGGGCCCCAATATCCGTATCCGACTACGCCGAATTTAACCACAGTGTCACCACTCCCCTTGTTCATAGATTCATTCGAGGCCGCTTGGAAAGATCGGCTCATACACAATCGTCACTCGGGGTAAGCGCCACGATGAGCGCAACTTGTAAGTGCCGTCAGCATGGGTTGTTTCCTCCTGAGCATTTTAGTCCCTCGCGCCACAGACGTTGCAAATCGTGAAAACAGGGGTATAGTGGCCGGTAAGTTTGAGGGGGGCTGGCCCGTTGTCCCGTGCTCTTGATGTTATTCACTGTCAGAGCAAGAGGGTAAGAAATGAGCTTATTCTACTGTGCATCGTTCCTTTTGTTTCTGTCTGTCAGCGTTCTAGCCCATGTGTGGGGCGATCATATCGTCTCCCTTTGTTTTACTTTTTTTGCAGGATTCGTAGCCCAGCCAATACTTTCCCAGATCGTGCCGGAAGTTTGGCGAAACACGAGCCAGGAAAAGTAAAGCGTACTCACCGTCATCGGAGCGATCACATGCTGACAAAGGTGTATACCATCACGTTTTGGTTCCGTTCGTCTTGAAAAGATGGTTAGCTGCTAGCCTGTCTCACGCCCGTAAAGACCTAGCACTTAGCGCAGGATGCCGCATGAGTCTTGATTGTGAACCTGATTAGGACTTGATTCGCGCCACCAGACAAAGAGGGTATGTAGTAACTGTAGTAGGTTTCAGCCCGAGATGAGGAAGTTGGGCAGGCGATGTAGGGCCCCGCTTTCCGTCCATATACCTACTACACCTACTACAAATTCATCTTACCTTGGTCCTCTGGGACCTGTGCTCGCAGCAACCGTAGACGGCGGCACGTCCATGTCGTCTTGCGGCCCCTCTGGAGACACTGCGCCCAGATACCGTTCAGTCAGATCACGCAGAGAGCTATGCGACAAGGTGTAGCGGTACCTCGGGTCACCCCCACCCTTACGCACGCTCTTTGTGTCAAAGCCATGACTCCGCAGCACGGCTGCTACGTTGTACTCAGTCACCCCCTCGACCGTGCTATTCAACTTTTCGACCAACTCCGAGGCCGAGGCGACTAAAGGGTCCTGTTGCTCGGCCAGTTTGGCGAGCGCGGCGAGCACCCGGCAATCAAATGCTGGCGACTCTTGTTCTTTGCGTGTCAGGGTCACGGCGTCCAGTAGGTCTAGCTTCGCCTGCTCAAGTCGGTCCCGGCCTTCGTCGGCGAAAGCAGTTTCCAGAATTGCGGCCAGTGGCTCCGTAACGTCCATAGTACGGTCGCGGAAGTTAGTGAGGTAGTCGAACACGTCGTCGTATCTAACAGAGATTTCTGCCTTGTTGTCTGCGACCCACTGCTCGATTTCCCCTCGCAACGCATCGGCCTCTGGCTTCACTCGATTCATGCGAAAACGCTGACCCCTCTCGGTTCGCTTCTGCCTCACCATCTGGATGGTGAAAGTCCGGTCGAGCGTGGTCGCATTTAGTATCTCTAGGCCAATCCCCGCCAGAACACGCGGCGCGTAAACGGAGAACTCCCTCGGCGTATAGCTGCCATTGCTGCCCGCCTCCATTCGTTTCACTTTGCCCCCTTGGCGGAAGCCAGCGTTCAAAACACTTCGCAGTCCATCAAGATTCTGGCAACTGTCGGCTTCATCAATGAGTTGCGTCTGGTCGGACGCCGTGCGGAACAAGACGGCCTCTGTCGGTGACACGATTATGCCGCTGGACCGATAGACGACCAGGTCGAGGACTTCAAGCAGGCGTGACTTGCCGCACTGTGGCGTCGCGGAATGTGTAAATAAGTAGCCCATGTAACCAAACTGTTGGTGCAAGTGAGTGGCAACCACCCACAGTGCCAGCAGGCGATACAGGGTCTTGTGCGGAAGAAAGACGTAGTGAGCGATGAAAGCGGCGACACGATCGATAATGTTGAGTTGTTTGGATTCAACTTGCGGTATAGGCATATCTGGGTGCTCCGATTTTCCGATGTTCGTCAATAACGCCGCTCATCTGGCGGCGTAAGAATTTTTGGCTTGCAAACAGGGCAGTCCCAGCGACGGGTGCGCCCCGGTCGAACTCAAGCTCGGCTTCCGCGCCGACTTGCTCAGGGTCATCAAACAAAAACCGCACCTTGTGGTTGCTCGTGGGTTCGCAACGGATAAAACGGAGGCGGCCTGTGGCGTGTAGAAAGATTGCAAGCTGGAGGCGTTCGGTCGAAAAGTTTGGAGCGGTTGTCATTCGGTTTCTAACTCCTCCCCGAGCAAGGCCTCATAGTAGATTTTGTCGTAGGCGATGTCGTATGCCTCATTAGTAGCCAGTTCGGGCCTGTCTCTGCGATTCCAACCGACAAGTTCGACCATCTCTGCCTTTATCCCGTCCCGATAACCAGACCCGATCCAAACATCAAGGGCATCGAACGGGCGGTTCCCGTTGCGAATAGCCAGCGCCCGGTTGTAGAGCGCCAGCAATCTTGGCTCTAGATCGATTAAGTCTTGCCACGTCATTGTTATCTCTCATTGAGTGATACCTCCGGTTTTTCAGGTCAGTCTCATTCCTCAAAGTGTTCAAGATTGCCGCTGCTCGTCTGCCTCCGCTGGAACGCGGGACTTCTCAACCATTTGATCTAAATCGGACTCGGAAATCCGTATGGATTTGCCAACCTTATAAAACGGCAGCTTCCGATTCAGGACCCATGCGCGATAAGTGCTTTCCCGGTGACCTGTTCTCTCGGCTGCTTCGCGTATTGTCAACAACTTTCCCGTTGCCATTCCTTGCCCTCCATCGCGCTGTTTAGCGCATGTCCTTATTATATCACTTAGTAGTTATTGTTTGATAGCGATTATCTATTTGGATCATGCTCACGCGAGACGTATGTGCTTGATGTAAGAGCGGTTACAGGGCGTTCCCAGCATTCTCTCCAGTCATGCTCACAGAGCGGACTCGTGAGTCGTTTGCATTAACCTAACGATAGGTTTATAATAGAACCATGACAGAAGTGAGTAAGGCAGCAAGTCTGATGGGTCGGAGGAGCGCAGAGGCCCGGATCAAGAAGTGGGGCAGAGCGGAGTTCGAGCGCAAGATGCGGGACTGGGGCAAGCTCGGCGGTAGGCCTCGCAAGAAGAACAATCTGGCAAAGGAGCGACGATCATGATCTACAAGATGAAAGATCGCAGGTACTATCGCGTGAAGTTCCAATTCAAAGGCGAAACGATTCACAAATGCACTCGCGCCACTGATAAGAAAACAGCCCGGCGGATCGAATCGAAGATTAGGACCGAGCTAGCTCAGGGCAACTGGGACATCTTGGAATTGAAACCCGCGTCAACGCTTAAGGATTTTCTGAAAAACGACTTCTTGCCGTTTACTCGCACTCGCTTTTCGAGCAAAGCGAAAACCCTTGATTACTATGAGTACGGTGCGGGTCGCCTCATCGCTTCCGATCTGGCCAACCTGCGCCTTCCAGAAATCACCGGGAAGCACGCAACACAATTTGTAGCGCGAAACTCTAACCTAGCAGCATCAACAATAAACTGCGGACTACGGACTTTGCGTCGTGCTCTCAACCTCGCGTTTGAATGGGGCAAGCTAGACAAACCTGTTCGCATCCCGCTGGCCAAGGGCGAACGGCAACGGGACCGCGTTCTCAGTGATGGAGAAATCAAGCTCTACCTCGATAACTGCCGTCAGCCGTGGAAGGATGCCGCAATCCTGATTCTTGGAACCGGAAAGCGCCCGGGAGAGGTTTACACGCTGCGCTGGGAATCCGTCCTCCTCAACGGCTCAGGCGGTCTAATCCAGGTCTGTGAGGGAAAATCTAGGGCAGCGCGACGGCTTCTACCGATGATTCCGGACGTGTACCGGATGCTGAAGGACCGACACGAGGCACAAGGCAAGCCAGTCCAGGGTTGGGTATTCCCTTCGACTGCGAGGGATGGTCACTTAGAGCAAGGGACAGGCAAGACGCAACACTCAGCAGCTATTGCCAAGGTGAACGCTGAGATTGTCAAAGCAAACGCGAAGAGGGAGGCTTTAGGGGAGAAGCCGCTGCCACTGCTCTTAGCCGCTTTCGAGCCGTACGTCATGCGCCATACAGCGCTCACTCGGATGTCCCCGTTCTGCGATGCGTTCACACTGGCCCGGATCGCAGGTCACAGTTCGATTACCATCACGCAGAGGTATTGCCACCCTCAGGCTGATGCGGTGGAAGCTGCCTTCTCGAAATTCGGGGGTCGGTCAGAAGTGGTCACCGAGGGTAGTGACCGCGAAGATCCGATGCTTCCTGAGCGAAGCGTGGCAGGTGCGGGAACTGATGCCTAGTGAGTGGGTTAGGTGGTGAGCGCGGAAGGAATCGAACCTTCAACCTACTGATTAAGAGTCTGAATCTTTAGTGCTTCTGCTGACACCTGCTGACATACATTTCTTGCCATTCCAATACGCCCGATATAAATACTGGACACTTCAAGACAACCCACTGATTATGTGAGACACTACAAGACACCAGCAGCCAAGAATCTGCTGACATAGTGCTGACACGATGACCAGGCAAAGGGCAGAGAAAGCGGGGACGCGACAATGGCAAACCTAACGCAGACTTTCGCCAAGCGGATCAAGCCCCCAGAATCGGGCTATAACATCCATTGGGACGAAGGCAACGACAGCATCGCGGGCTTCGGTCTGCGCGTAACGGCCCGGGGTATCAAGAGTTTCTTATTGAACTACCGCGTGCATGGACGCCAGCGCCGATACACCATTGGGCAGATGGGCGCCTGGACGGCTGAGACGGCGCGACAGGAAGCGCGCCGGTTGCGAACGCTGGTAGATCGTAGCGAAGATCCTTTCGCGATTGAGCAGGCGCAGAAGCAGCAGGCCATGGAGGACGAAGGACGCAAACGGACGGTGAAGGACTTATCCGATTACTACTTGGTCAATCATGCCGAAGTACACAAGCGACCGCGTTCTGTTGTCGAGGATAAGGCCATGCTGCAAACCATCATTCTGCCCCGGTTGGGACAGATGCGAGCTTGCAGCATTACACACCGCGATGTGTCCGAGTTGCACGCTGCCCTGAAAGCCACCCCTTACCGTGCAAACCGCGTGCTCGCCCTACTGCACAAGATGTTTTCCTTTGCAGCGGTCGGCGATGACAACGAGTGGGGTGTGACTCGAAACCCGGCTGCTGGCATCCCGAGATTCCAGGAGGAGAAACGTGAGCGGTGGTTGTCGGAGCAGGAGTTCGAACGGCTAGTGGTCGCTATGCAGGAATATCCCGCGCGTTGCGCGACTACAGCCGATGTGTCGGAAAAGCAGCGGGAGTTTCTGCGCAAAGAGGTACAGCGCGCCATGAACGCGATTCGTCTTACCGTCGTGACGGGTTGCCGCAAGGGTGAAGCGCTGACTGCCAAGTGGACAGACTTTGACTTTGCGCGGGGCGTATGGACAAAACCAAGCCATCACACTAAGCAAAAAAAAATCGAGCATGTGCCCCTCAATGAACAAGCGCTGGCTCTGCTGGAGTCGTTGCCTCGCGATGGTGGGTATTTATTCCCGGGCAGGACGGCCGCGCACCTAACGGACTTGAAAGGGCCTTGGGCTAAAATCTCCCAGCTCGCCAGCCTTCCCGGCGTTCGCATCCACGACTTACGGCACTCGTTCGCATCCCATCTGGTTTCCAGCGGCGTGTCTTTGCACATTGTGGGCAAGCTCCTGGGGCACACCCAGTCTCAGACTACCGCCCGGTACGCGCATCTGGCCGATAATCCACTGCGCGAGGCGGCAAACCGGTTTCCAATCGTGTTGAGAGGGTCGGATCAGGGTCATTCTTAGTAACCCGTGGTCCAACTACCGAAAAATCGCTGGCGATGTGCGGTAGGGCCAAGATTGTTCCTTCCGCGGGCTCCCTCCCCAGGCCAGCGGCCGGGCTTGTTCGTAATAGAAGGCCCAGTGGAAGTCGAAAGCACCTGCAAACATCAACTCAGCCAGATACAGAGCAGCGGATGGCGATTGTAGGTATAGAGGGGTACAAGGCAGTGATGAACGGCAGGTGAATGACAGGTGGGAGAGCCACGACAAGAAAACTAGCGGAGAGAGTGGGATTCGATTACAGCCATCTAGTGCAAGTGCCGATGAATACTACACTTCGGCGATAATAACCTGTGTTTGTAAGGGTTACAAGCGGATTCGATCTAGGCTACAGTTTCTATACTTTCCCTAGGTTCTTTTCTTGGCGCGTAGCTGCCTCTCTGACAATGTCGGCGGTGTCAAGCACTTTTCGAGCACACTACTGTATGCACTCCGAGAAGAGCGCCATTTCGCTCTCGTTGAAGGTGTTGCCTTTTCCAACCGTAGGCTCGCTTGTAATCCGTTCAGGTCAGGACACTCGGTCCGACCCATGCATCTCTTCGGTCGCACCCGCGATCATGATTACTACTTCGAACTCCCCCGCAAAAGGGGAGCGGGCTGCCCAATCAATTACTCGGTGTTGGACTGCACACCATGGCCTGGTTCGAGCTGGCCCGCGTGCGAACCGAACTTTTTCACTCGCTCGTAATCCCACCCCTTGCGCCACATCCAATACAGAGCAATCGCCAAGCGCCGCGCCATCGCCACCTTGGCGATCTTCCTTCCTCGTCGCATGGCCAGGTGGAAATACTTGCTGCGCCATTCCGGAATGCTTCGTGCCGTAACTTGGGCAGCTTCCACCAACAAGAAGCGCAACGTCGAACTCCCCTGTTTGGTGATGTGCCCTAGCCGTCGCCGGTTCCCACTGGAATCTTCCAAGGGCACCAGTCCCAGATAGCTCGCGATCTGCTTGCCACACTGAAACCGATCCGCTCGCCCGATGATCAGCACGAAAGCTAATGCGGTCAGCGCACCCACTCCGGGATGGGTCATCAAACATCGTGCCTCGGGGAACTTCTTGGCCTCTCGCTCGATCGCCTGACTCAGTTCTGCAATCGTCGGGTTCAGACGATCCAGCAACTCCAGCAGAT
>Ga0207060_10376_pt1 | contig 12603 bp, 11 predicted proteins | sample Alteio_BWMinCont_30_FD_153270 | JGI IMG/M metagenome (GOLD analysis project Ga0207060, IMG submission 153270) | Enriched cells from forest soil in Barre Woods Harvard Forest LTER site, Petersham, Massachusetts, United States -... | ecosystem: Environmental > Terrestrial > Soil > Temperate forest >...
CGTGGCTCGAGGGGTGCAGGCTGCCGCCTCCGGGCATGTACAGAGAACATCCTCCGGAACCGTCGACCTCGTGGATGAAGTCGATCAACCCGAGGCCATCGCTATCGGCTGGTTCGAGGATGACGGCGCCGGCCCCGTCGCCAAAAATAATGCAAGTCGCACGATCGGTGTAGTCGATGATCGAAGACATGGTGTCGGCTCCGATGACCATCACCTTTTTGTGATCGCCGGTTGCGATAAATTGCGCTCCCGTTTGCAGGGCATACACGAAGGCCGAGCAGGCAGCGGAAACATCGAAGCCCCAAACGTTCTTAGCCCCCAGTTTGTGTTGCACCAGGCAGGCGGTCGAAGGGAAAAACATGTCCGGTGTGACCGTACCGACGATGATCGCATCCACATCCGAGGGCTCAAGGCCGCCGGCAGCAAGGGCCTGCTTCGCGGCTTCTACAGCCAAATCGCTCGTGGCCACACCCTTATCGACGATGTGCCGCTCGCGGATTCCGGTGCGTTCGACGATCCATTGATCGGTGGTTTCGACCATCGTCTCGAGATCGGCGTTGGTCAAAAGGCGGGGCGGGACGTAAGTCCCCAGAGCGCTGATTTTTGCTCGGGCAATGCCGGCGCGCACAGGTTGGCTCACTCTATGAGTTCTCCAGTTAGGATATAAACTTGCTATTCTGACGCAGGGGACGGGCCAATGTCCAACTTATTGAGGCTGAATGCGGACAGCAACGAGTTCAACTGCTCTGCCGGTCGCTAAACGGATTTCCGCGAGATAAAAAAGCCAGACACCGGCGACCCACTGCACACGCAAGAGCTCGTTACCGTTGCTTCCTTCCGGACCTGGCGGGGTTGGCGAGAGTGCGTCGCGCGGGACCGATGCCTGACCTGTTCGATTCTAACATCCCGATCGTACTCTTCCCTTTCCGAACGGAATCGCCAACAATAGACGAGGGCGTTCCATAGAACTGATTCATGACTCTTGCGGGTAGCCCACAAGCCGAGATCGCCCCACTGCCCACGGCGGTGCAACGCTACTTTGAAGTTGCGCTGTATTTGCTTGTGCTGTGCGGGTTCGTGACCCTGGTTTCGACCGGAGCCCTGGACCTGCCTACGATTCTGCTTGTCAGCGCGGCGATTGCGTTTCGGGGATACCTGCTGGTAACGCGTCGCACTTTGCTGATTCCGGAGAGCTGGACGACCACACTCACTCTTGGCTATGTGGCCTTCTATCTCGCGGATTACTTCGTGTTTTCGGGTTTGTTCGTGACGGCGACCGTGCATCTCGTGCTTTTCGTCATGGTGGTTCGTCTGTTCTCCACCAAACGGGATCGCGATTACTATTTCCTCGCAGTCATCTCCTTCCTCATGGTGCTAGCCGCCGCCGTGCTCACCGTGAACAGCACGTTCCTGCTGGCCTTCGCCGTATTCATGCTGATGGCGGTCGTAACCTGCATCCTGATGGAGATGCGGCGCGCGTCCGCCCAGGCCACGGTTCGGACCAAGTCCTCGAGTGACGATTCCGCTTACCGGCAGATGGCGTTCTCTCTGGCTGGGGCCGCGCCCATGCTCGCGTTTTTGATCATGCTCGGCGCAGGGGCAATATTCTTCGTGCTGCCCCGCATATCGACTGGATACCTCAGCGCCTTCGCGCGCAGCCGCGAGATCAGCACCGGCTTCAGCGACCGCGTACAGCTCGGTCAGATCGGCGAGATACAACAATCCAGTTCGCTGGTGATGCACGTTCAGATCGACGGCGATCCGCATGGCTCTTACGACTTGAAGTGGCGTGGCGTAACCCTGAACGTGTTCGATGGCAAGACCTGGTTCAATCCGCATGCACAGCACGTAGTGACCAGCATGGGCGAAGGTCGTTTTCTCCTGCTTCAAACCGGATCACGCGGGAAAAATCTTCGGCTTTCGGAGCCCGTGCAGCCGATTCGCTATCGGATTTTGACGGAGCCTCTGGCGAGCAACGTTTTTTTCCTCGCGCCCACTGCCAGGCTTCTGCAGGGCAACTATCGTTTGCTCTCGATGGATACTGGAGATGCGGTCTTCGATCTCGACCCTGAGCATCCGGTTGGCCGCTACGAGGCTACGTCTGATATTGCGGCGCCCAGTTCCAGCGAGCTGCGTGCGGCCTCGAACGATTATCCGCCCGAGATTCTATTGAACTATCTGCAACTGCCTCCGCTGGACGGTCGCGTCGTATCTCTGGCCCAGCAGATCGCGGCTTCCGCGGACAACACTTACGATAAGACGACCGCGATCGAACGATATTTGCGCACCCACTTTGGATACACACTGCAACTTCCACGCACGGTTCCGCGCGATCCCGTGGCCAATTTCCTTTTCGAGCGCAAGCAGGGACACTGCGAGTACTTCGCTTCTTCGATGGCCATCATGCTGCGCGTCGTGGGCATTCCCTCGCGGGTGGTGAACGGTTTCCGCACCGGGGAATTTAACGACCTTACTTCGCAGTACCTGGTTCGCGCCAGCAACGCGCACTCCTGGGTGGAAGCGTATTTTTCGGGCTATGGTTGGATCAGTTTTGATCCTACTCCGGCGGCGCCCATGCAGACGCGCACCGGTTGGAGCAGGGGAGCGTTGTACCTGGATGCGATGGCTTCATTCTGGCGGGAGTGGGTCATCAACTACGACGCGGGCCATCAGTACAATCTGGGTCGCGAGGTCTCACGCAACAGTCTGGAGTGGTTTCAGCGGACACGAAGTTGGGCGCGTCGGCATCATGAGGCGCTGCTGGATGCGGCTCGTCGAACTTCGCGGACGATTTCTGATTCTCCGGTGAAGTGGAGCGTTGCGGGAGCGGTTGTTGCGCTCGCAATTGTTTTGGCAGTCAGCGCTCGGCGGCTGTGGCGAAGTTTTCGCAGCCACCGGCTGGCGGCCCGTCCGGAGAAATCTCCGAGCCTGGCCGCAACCATCTGGTACGAGCGCATGACTCGAATTCTCGCGAAGAAGGGCTGGCGCAAATCCTCAGCGCACACTCCGAAAGAATTCTTGATGTTTATTCAAGATGAGTCTATGCGAGAGTCGGTGGCAAGGTTCACCCGGCATTACGAGTCAGCCCGCTTCGGGGGTTCGGCTGAGGATGCGCAGCGCCTGCCGGACCTATACGAAGAGGTTTCGACAGCGGCTCGCCGCTGAAACTGGATTCCGGCTAACCAGTCAATTTGAGTTTATCGCAAGCCACCAACGGCGCACGGCAACAACCGACCAAATCGCCTCCACAACTCCGAAGGGCCAAGCGCCTTGGAGGAATCCATAGGCCGAACCCAACAGGCATGCGCCGGCAAACGCCAGGATGAACCATCGGTTCCGGTCTTCGAAGGCGTAGCACACCAACATCGCCGTGACAGCGAACAAACCAAACCACGTCAGTCGATTCAAGTCGGCACTCCTGTTGCGTTATTTTCTATTGTTTCAGTGATCCTTCCAAGCTCAACCGCGATCTGGCGTTAGGCTGTGTCTTGCGAGAACAAAATCTCATCGGAGTAACCAATCGCTCCTGAATGTTAGAATAGAAGGATTCCATGCCTCAGCAGAAGCCTACTGTAGCCATCGAGGATACGCTCGAAAACGCCGCACCTGCGCCGCTCTCTAGTCCTAAGGTTGGATTTGTCAGCCTGGGCTGCCCCAAGAATCTCGTGGACAGCGAGGTCATGATGGGCATGTTGGCGCAAGCTGGAGCCGAGTTAATTTCGCGCGCCGAAGACGCCGATGTCATTGTGGTCAATACATGTTCATTCATCGCCAGCGCTCAACAGGAATCGGTGAACACCATCCTCGAAATGGCGCGCCACAAGACCGACGGTCGTGCGCAGAAGCTGGTTGTCGCGGGATGCCTCGTCGAACGCTTTCGCGACGACATCCGCAAGAATATTCCAGAGGTTGATGCAGTTGTGGGCACGGGGGAACTCGAGAAGATTCTTGCGGCAGCGGGGATAGCGGCTGCACCAGCGAAATCTTCTCCGTTCAACATTTTGACATCGCGTCCCGAAGGCGACGCTCGCGAAGCGCAAGGCCGGTTTTCACGCGAGTCGTGGGAGGGGGCCATCGCCGATCTGCCCAACTACCTGTACGACGAGGCGACGCCTCGCGTCCTGGCGACGCCGAAATACACTGCCTATATCAAGATCGCCGAGGGCTGCGACCATCCCTGCAGCTTTTGCATTATTCCTCAGCTGCGCGGCAAGTTCCGCTCCCGTCGATTTGAATCGGTAGTTGCCGAGGCCGAACGGCTGGCGCTCTCCGGGGTGCGCGAGATCACGCTCATCGGACAGGATACGACCTGCTACGGCGAAGATTTTGGGCTGAAGGACGGGCTTGCGCTCTTGCTCGAAAGACTGGCGGGCGTTGCCGACTTGCGCTGGATCCGTTTCCTCTACGCCTATCCCAACAAAATTACGGGCCGCCTGCTTGAAACCATTGCCGCGCACGAGAAGATTTGCGCTTATGTGGATGTGCCTCTGCAACACGCTTCGGCGGCGGTTCTGAAGCGCATGAAACGTGGCGGAGGCGCCGACGTGTTTTTGCGTTCGATTGAGAAGATGAGGCGGACGATTCCAGACGTTACCTTGAGAACATCCTTCATCGTTGGCTTCCCCGGCGAAACTGAAAGCGAATTCGAGCAACTCTGCGAATTCGTCCGCCAGGCTGAATTTGACTGGATGGGCGCATTCGGCTACTCCGATCAGGAAGGCGCAAACGCCTTTGTGCTGGACGAGAAACTTCCTGTCCGCGAGATCGAGCGGCGGCGCAAACACCTTATGCAGATTCAACGCCGCATCAGCAAGAAGAGAAAGAAGGCGCTGGTCGGCCGAGAACTCGATCTGCTGCTGGAAGGAGTGTCCGAAGAAAGTGAGCTGCTGCTCGAAGGACGCACTCCGAGACACGCCCCTGAAATCGATGGCAAAGTCTTTGTGAACGACGTTCCCGAAGGACTCCAACCGCAACCGGGCGAGTTCTACCGCTGCCAGATTACCGAGGCCCACGACTATGATCTGGTGGCTAAGATCGTATAGGAATCTATGGCACGCAAGCGCACTTTGAACCTGAGGTGTCCCATTTGCAAGAAGCCGGTCAAGAGCGGGGATGCGGAATTTCCATTCTGCAGCGAGCGCTGCCGCCTGATTGATTTGGGCAAGTGGGCGAGCGGAGCGTACGTGATCTCATCGCCGGTGCAGGACACATCAGACAGCATTTCAGGTGGACTGCCGGACAATTCCGATGAAGACTGAGTCGGATCAAAAACCCGACTCCGATACTTTTCTACCTCCGTCGTACCGCCGCCGCGCACCGCTCTGGGCAAAGTTGACCGCGACTTTCTTTGGTACGGGGCTGCTCCATCCTGGGCCCGGGAGTTGGGGTTCGGCGGCTACGGTCTTGCTGTGGTGGCTGGTAAGCGGCTGGATCAACCCGCATTGGCAGCCCGCTGCCGCGATGTTTTTGGCGACCGTGGCGATACTGATCGGCATTCCCGCAGCTACTCAAATGGCTCGCTCCAGTGGCCTGAAAGACCCTCAGTTTGTCGTGATCGACGAGGTTGCAGGTCAACTCATCACGTTGATTGCCGTACCGGTCTCGTGGAAATCTCTATTGCTGGGCTTTATACTTTTCCGAGGGTTCGATATCGTGAAGCCTCCGCCGGTTCGTCAACTGGAGCACCTTCCGGAGGGTACCGGCATCGTACTAGATGACGTCGGGGCTGGGCTGTACGCGTTGGCCCTTATGCAACTGGCGCTGCATTTCGGCCTTTTGCCGCGATAGCTTCTCGGCAGAAGCATAACGCAAGGAAGCTGGAGTCGATGGGAATTTCTGACCGCTTGCTGGGTAAGACGAACGTCAACGGGAAGCCGCACATCGAAGGGGTATTTCCGGGCGCTGCCATGCCCGGTGGCGAAGTACGAATTACCGGTCACGGTTTGCGTCCTCAGGATTTGCGACGGCCTCGGGTGCGCTTTGGTGAAATCGAGGGCGCAGTGGTCATCAGTTCTGACGAATTCCTGGTAGCTCGCGTACCGCAAGGCGCGTCCTCGGGACCCATCGTAGTCTCGACCAATGGGCACTCCAGCAATCCTCACCAGATCAAAGTTGCTGTCCCCATTGCGGAGAACCTGCACCCCGTGACGAATCCTGCGCTCGACGCTGAGGGCAATATTTACGTCAGTTTTTCCGGGAGCCGGGGGCAAAAGGTTCCCGTCGCCATCTACAAGATCGACACTAACTACAACGTCAAGCCATTTCTTGCAGACCTGATGAACGCCACTTCAATCGCCTTTGACCGGGCTGGTCAAATGTACGTTTCGTCGCGCTTTGATGGGACGGTCTATCGGGTCGCTCCGAACGGGGCTATGTCCTCCTACGCCGAGGGGATGGGCATTGCCACCGGCGTTGCCTTCGACCGCGCGGAAAATCTTTATGTCGGCGACCGCAGCGGCACAATTTTCAAGATTGGTTCCGATCGTCAGATCTTCGTTTTCGCAACTCTGGAGCCCAGCATTTCCGCTTACCATTTGGCTTTCGGTCCCCATGGAGACCTGTTCGTGACTGGACCGACTACCTCGAGCTTTGATTGCGTCTACAAGATCACCCCGCAAGGAAACGTGTCGACTTTCTTCCGTGGCTTGGGACGTCCTCAAGGCGTTGCCTTCGACCTGGAAGGCAATCTCTACGTGGCCGCTTCGCTCTCAGGCAAACGCGGCATTGTAAAAATCACGCCCGCTGGCGAAGCGTCGCTGGCAGTTGCTGGCGCTGGTCTGGTCGGTCTTGCGTTCGCACCGGGGCATTCGGTCGTTCTGGCAACCAACAGCGCCGTCCATCATCTTGCATGGAACATCGAAGGATTGCCGTTGGCCGACTTCCCTGCTTGAATTGAGCATTCAGCCTAAGAACTATCCGGTGAATCCGTGCAAATCTGTGGCTGATCTTGCTCTGCCTCTTTTTCATTTACACTTTTATTCGTGAACGCCGAGATCGTCGCTATTGGCTCCGAGCTGCTGACTCCTTTCCGTCAGGATACGAACTCGCTTTACTTAACGGAGAAGCTCAACCAGCTTGGGGTTGAAGTGATTTTCAAGACCATCGTTGGCGATAACCGTGAACATCTCACGGGAGCAGCCAGTCTTGCCGTATCGCGGGCTGAGATCGTTATCTTCATGGGCGGACTTGGCCCGACCGAAGACGACCTCACTCGCGAAGCTGTGGCCGACGCGCTTGGACTGGAACTTCAGCGTGACCCGGCGATTGTCGCTAGTCTCGAACAGCGCTTCGCTGCGCGCGGCTGGAAAATGGCGCCGAACAACATCAAGCAGGCCGACGTCCTTACGGGTGCAACCGTCTTGCCTAACCCCAACGGCAGTGCCCCCGGACAGTGGATGAGCGGCAAATATGAGGGCCGGGAGAGAATCATCGTGTTGCTTCCTGGGCCGCCGCACGAGTTAAAAGCTCTCTTCGAGGAGCAGTGTCTGCCTCGCCTTCGGGCCAAGGTTCCGGCGCAATTCATTGCCACTCGCGAACTGAAAATTACGGGACTGGGTGAATCGCAGTGCGACGCCCGGGTCGCGCCCATTTACAAGCTCTATACGGATGTGCAAACGACCATCCTGGCTGGAGCCGGCGAAATCCAGCTGCATCTGAAGTCGCGCGCCGCTTCTCTCGAAGCCGCTCAGGCCCGAGTCGATGAATTGGTCGGGAAGGTTGAAGAAGAACTTGGAGATTGCGTCTACTCCGACAATGGAGACTCGATGGAACAGATCGTCGGCTACTATTTGCAGATGCGCAACGCCACCCTCGCGGTCGCGGAATCCTGCACCGGCGGCTTATTGGCCGAGCGCATCACTTCCGTCAGTGGAAGCTCGCGTTATTTTGTGGGGGGCGCCGTTGTTTATTCGAATCAATTAAAGACCGGGTTCGCCGACGTTCCACCTGAACTCATCGACAAATGCGGCGCAGTGAGCCGCGAAGTAGCCGCTGCTCTGGCGGAGGGAATCCGTCGGCGCACTGGCGCAACTCTGGGCCTGGGGATTACGGGCGTTGCCGGACCGACCGGCGGGACTGAAGCGAAGCCGGTTGGATTGGTTTTCCATGCTCTGGCCAGCGACGATGGAACTGAAATCGTGGAAAGAAAATTTCCCGGAGATCGCAAACACATCCGCCGGTTCGCCAGCCAGCAGGCGCTGGATATGGTGAGAAGAAAGCTGATGTAAATCGGTCGTTGGTCGTTGGTCGATGCCGGAATGGTTTTGCCAACGACCAACGACGAACGACCAACGACGGTTATGCGACTCTTCATCGCTCTCGACATTGACGACGCCATCCGCCAGCGCATTCAGCGCTTCATGGAAGGTGTGAGTGGGTTCGCGCCAGATGCGCGCTGGGTCCGTCCTGAATCGCTACACGTAACCTTGAAATTCGTCGGCGAGAAGCCGAACGAGATCGTGGAAGAAATCAAGCGCACCCTTTCGGGCGTCCGCTCCGAATCCTTCGAGATTACATTCCGCGGCTACGGATTCTTTCCCACCGCAAAAGCTGCGCGCGTCTTCTGGGTCGGAATCGAATCCGGGCCGCAACTCTCATCCCTCGCGAAAGTTGTCGATGACTCCACTTCCGCTCTCGGAATCTCGAAAGAAGATCATCCTTTCGCGCCCCACCTCACGCTGGCGCGCGGCGCCGGACGCTCCGGCGCTCCCCGCTGGCGCAAGGGTGACGCTACGAATAAGAACTTCCAACATTTACAGGAGAAATTGGCGGCTCTGCCCACGCCTGATTTTGGTACCATGGCGGCCCACGAGTTTTTTCTGTACCAGAGCCAGCTCTCTACAGGAGGTTCGCGCTACACAAAGATCGCAAGCTTCGCCTTAACGTAGCGCTGGCATCCTGCCGGGTGTCGCGAGGGCATCTTGCCCTCGCCACCGAGGAAATCAAGGCGCGTATACAAATAAAAATGACCGCCTTCGTTCTCACTGCCGCGTATAGCTACCTTCTGGGCTCGATCCCTTTCGGCTATCTCCTGGTTCGCGCATTTCGCGGACAGGATGTTCGCCAGACCGGCAGCGGCAACATTGGCGCAACCAACGTTTCTCGCACTTCGAAAGGTTTGGGCGCCCTTACGCTGGTTCTCGATGCGCTGAAAGGACTCGCCGCGGTTGTCAGTACACGCATGTTTTTCCCCGGCAACAACGCGCTGCTCGGCACCGCGGCACTCTTCGCAATCGTGGGTCATATGTTCCCGGTGTGGCTGCGTTTTCGCGGCGGCAAAGGAGTGGCAACGGGACTGGGTTCCTTTATCGCGCTCACGCCTAAAACCATTCTGGTGATGTTTGCGATCTTCCTCGTGATCTTTCTGGTGTTCCGCTACGTATCTCTCGCCTCGGTCGTCGCCGTGGCTCTCTTCCCGCTTTTGGCGTGGATTATCGAACCTGAGCGTGCTACTTCCCGGGTGCTCCCTTTCATAGCGGCAGCTTGCCTTCTCATCATCGCAAAACACCACGAGAACATCCGCCGCCTGCTCGACCACACGGAATCCCGCTTCCAGTGGAGGCGCACGTGAGCGAGATTGCCGTCGTCGGTGCCGGCGCCTGGGGGACGAGCCTGTCGATCGTTTTGGGCCGGAAGGGCACGCATCGCGTCCGCCTATGGGCCCACGAAAAAGAAGTGTGCGATTCCATTTCCTCACGCCGGGTCAACGAACTCTTTCTTCCCGAGCACACCATTCCCGACTGCGTTTCTGTTACCGGCAGTTTTGAGGAAGCTCTTCACGATGCCGAAATCGTTGTGAGCGTCATGCCTTCGCAACACTGCCGTGGCCTTTTTCAGAAAATGCGGCCGTTTCGCAAGCCGGGAATGTTGTTTGTGAGCGCCACGAAGGGTCTGGAAGAGGGAACGTTGCTGCGCATGACGGAAGTGATCGCGGTCGTCGTTGGATCAGACGGAGGCTTCCAGCCCCGCATCGGCGCGCTGAGTGGACCAACCTTCGCCAAGGAAGTAGCACGTGGCGATCCAACGGCCATCACCATCGCTTCACGTGACGCTGGACTGGCCGAAACCGTTCAGCGCGAGTTCGGTGATCCGCGTTTTCGCGTTTATACCAACACGGATGTCGCAGGCGTCGAACTGGGCGGCGCGCTGAAGAACATCATTGCTATCGCTGCCGGAGTTTGTGATGGCCTGGGACTAGGGCACAACTCCATCGCTGCCCTTATCACGCGCGGTCTGGCAGAGATCACCCGCTTGGTCATAGCCTGCGGGGGCCGACAGGATACGATGGCCGGACTCGCAGGGCTGGGCGATCTCGTCCTCACCTGCACCGGCGGCCTTTCGCGCAACCGGAGCGTCGGAGTCGAACTGGGTCGCGGACGCAAACTTCCCGAGATCATCGCCGCCATGCATGGCATGGTGGCCGAAGGCGTCTTCACCACGCATGCGGCCGTGGAACTCGCTCGTTCGCGCGGAGTCGAAATGCCCATCACCGCGCAGATGGACGCCATCCTGCATCACGGCAAGTCGCCTCGAGATGCCATCCATGAGCTGATGACTCGCAGTGCCAAGAGTGAAGGCGGTCTCGATCCGGGCAGTCCCTCGGCTTGATCGCACGCGTCACTTGCTCGGGACTCTCACAAATCTACCTATCTCGCGTTCGCTTTCCGTAAGGTCCTCGCACTGTTGATCGAGAGTCTTGTAGTTGGCAAGATGCCGCTTCCGAAATTTGTCGTAGGCTTGTCGCGACCTCCAGAAATCCAGCGTTATATACGTCCGCTGGCCGTTCAGGCTGTGGACTAAATCTGTTCCGATATAGGATTCATCCTGAATGAAGAGTCGCGCCCAATCGCCGTCCGATCCATAGATTTTCTCGAAGCGTTTCTCCATCCCTGGGCGGACTTGAAATTCCCACATAATCAGATATCCCCATTCCCCGCGCCTCCGCTTGGAGGACCGGCCTTCAACATCTGACCTGCCAGATTTGGCACCCCGAAGTGAAGTCATAGGATCATTCCATCAACCACTTAGCCGGAAAAGAAATCGCCTTGAGAGGCCATTCTCCAGACCTTGCAAACCCTGTCAAACCGCTGAAGGGCACCGCTTTCCGGGGTACCTTCGTAACAATAAACGACCGCGATATCACGCTACACTTAATGTATCGCTGAAGCTTTAGTTGAGCAGAAAACGCCGCGTGCAGGGGTCACTTGTCGCTGAATTTGCCAACGCCATCTCGCCTGCCTATTCTGTACGTCATTCTAAGTGTGCTCGTACTGATCAGCGTGGTCCCCATGTATTTTTACTCGGCGCAAGTGGAGTCGATCAACCGGGACCGCCTGATTACCAACGAAAGGCTTCTGCAGAATACCGTTACGCGTTCGCTCGCGGATGACATTTCGCAACATCAGGAATCCCTCCGAATGATGCAGGCGAATCTAGCCTCTGCACTGCAGGTCGCCAGCGGCGGGGACATCACTTCCGAACATGTTGAAGCGCCCGAGTTGCGCGCTTTGCTGGAAAATTTTGTTTCCTCTTCTGACGACCTCGCCTATGCCACGCTGCTGAATGCCGACGCCAAGGGAATTTCCGCCGGCCGAATCGCTCCCGACGCCTTTTTACAACGCGAATTGGAGCGCGCTTACGCTGCCGCCCGCGAAGCTCGAGTTTACAACGGCCAGGCGCTTGTAGTGGGCACCGGCAAGTCGGCCCGCACCGTGATGCTGGTCAGCACTCCGGTGATGTACGGTGGCAGCTTCCTGGGCATGATCGGTTCCGTCGTGGACTTGCAATTCCTGATACGCCGCCTGCAGGAAGTCAACCGGGGCGGCCTCACGCCGTACGTAGTGGATAGCCAGGGACGACTGGTCGCTGGTGCCACTTCTGACTATGCGACCGGTCAGGATATGTCGAGCCTCGAAATCGTGCGGAATTTTGTCGAGGCGGGTACCAAGGTGCAAATGGTGGCCGCAACCCGGGAATTCAACGTCCGCGATGGCAACAGCAACACAAGAATGCTCGGCACGTACAGTCCCGTGACCAACCTGGATTGGGCGGTGGTGGTGCAAAAGCCGCGCGCCGAGGCCTACCGCGGCGTATATGAGATGCAGCGCAACGCTCGCAATCTGGCAATCATGGCCATTGCCCTGAGCATCGGCATCAGTATTTTCGCCGCCCGCCGGATTACGAATCCGCTGCAGGTTCTCACTCATTTCAGCCGCGCAATTGCCGGTGGAGATTTTTCGCAGTGCGTCCATGTCAAGAGCCGCACCGAAATCGGCGAACTAGCCGACACCTTCAATGTCATGTCCGAGGAGCTCGAGCATTACGTGCTCGACCTCAAACGAGCCGCAACCGAGAACCGTGACTTGTTCATGGGCTCGATTCAGATGCTCGCCGGAGCGGTCGACGAAAAAGATCCTTACACTCGCGGTCACTCCGATCGTGTCACTCGCTATTCCATGATGATCGCCAAGGAAATGGGCGTCTCGGAAGATTTCATAGAAACTGTGCGCATCTCCGCCCAACTGCACGATGTTGGCAAAATTGGAATCGAAGACCGCATCCTCAAAAAGCCGGGCGCACTCACTCCGGAAGAATTCGACATCATGA
>Ga0207060_10377_pt1 | contig 12572 bp, 11 predicted proteins | sample Alteio_BWMinCont_30_FD_153270 | JGI IMG/M metagenome (GOLD analysis project Ga0207060, IMG submission 153270) | Enriched cells from forest soil in Barre Woods Harvard Forest LTER site, Petersham, Massachusetts, United States -... | ecosystem: Environmental > Terrestrial > Soil > Temperate forest >...
CGTCAGCGCCGATTTTAAGGTGATAAATATTGGCTTTAGCGGCTTTTCCTAAATTCAAAATATAACTGCCTTTCCTGCCGGTTTCATCGGGGATCATTAGTACATACATGCTTTTATCGCCCAGTTTGTATTGGTCAACTAATGGGTCTTTGCTGATGGTCTGGATGTAATTATAATCGCCCATCAACTTGCTGGTTTGCAGGATATAGTCAGCAGCGGGACGGCGTTTTATGCCTTCGGCCAGGCCTGAGGTGGCATATTGGGTAGTACCGCCTGCATGGTCGTCAAAAAGCTGGTAAAAGAAAACGCGTTTTATACCATAGCGGATATAAAATAACGAGGTCCGGATGATCCAGTCGGCCTGGTTTTCGAGCACTGTTTTTTTGCCGATCGGTTCTGCCTTCTGATAGCTCTCCTGGTTAATGTCATAGCCCGTTTCTGTAAGCCACACTTCAGGATGCTGCGGCAGGCTGTTGGCCAGCTTTACAAAAGCGTTGGCAATACTGCCATCGTTCGAAACCTCGGGCGCTATGCCTGTAGTGGCGCGTTTATGGGTCCGTACATCACCGTTGTTGGAGTATAAGTGGTAATTGATCACATCAAAACATAAATTAACGCTGCCATCTTTCTTATATCCCCGGTATTTTTTGCACCAGTTGATCATCCTTTGCACATAATTAATATCAGCAGACGCCAGGCCACCCATCACCACCTGCATATTTGGGTCGGCGGTCTTCACCCCGGCATTTGGGCCAAGCTTGCCCACATTGCCATCATAAAAAGCCGACATATTTGCTGCGTATTCTTCGGGGCTTTGATGGGTTTCGTCCGGGCCCCACCACCTGTCGCGCTCGTTGCCGCACTCCATATATTTTATCAGCCCCATGCCAATTTTCGGCTCGTTGGGTATATCATCGGGGTAACGTTTTTTTGTTACCACTTTAACCAATGAAGGATTTACATTTTTATTGTAGCCATACCGAGCAGCAAACTGGAAGGCTGTCCGTGCCTGGTCGGCGTAAGATGCAGGGTCACTAAGGCTTTGCCCGTAGGGGACAGGGGCATTATCATTATCCCGGGAACTTGCAGGGTAGGTGTTCATCATCCATTCCGGGATATTTTTTAGATCAACCAATACCAAAATACCGTCCTGCTTGCATCGTTCATAAATAACATCGTAATTCCAGTTACCGCTAAAGGCCGGGTTAAAGGTGTAATCGCTTTTCGTGCTTTCAATTCTGTCCCAGTTGAGGTAATGCCTGACCGCGCTGAAAGTTTTTATAAGGGCCATATTGTCCTCATAAATATGTTTCCGGTCGTTAGGGCTGCCGGGATTTTCTAAAAAGTTCCACTCATAGCCATTAATGCCAAACATGTTTTTTAAGGGGGTAGGACTGCCGGGGCGGACAACATTTACTTGGGGCTCGTTTATTGGATTAATGTGGGTGGTATCAGGCGTTAAGGCAGATATATTTTTAAAAGCGATGCTATCGGCGTCCGAATCTGCATTATTACAATTGCTCAGAAATAGTACGCCGATAATAAAGAGAAAATTACAGTGGAATTTCATTCAGATAAATATTATCAATTATACGTATTATTTGAGTTTTGGTTTTCCACCGCGATTTAAAGATTAGACGGATTTACAAGATGGGCGCGGCAGAAACCCGTAAATCTTCAAAATCCTGATAATCGTGTTCAGACAAGGGGGCTTACCATATAAATTTATAAATTTGGGCTTTAAAATCTACAATATATTATGAGCAAAGGGGTTGTAAGCAAAGAAGAAGATTATTCGCAATGGTATAATGACCTGGTTATCAAGGCTGACATGGCCGAATATTCGCCTGTAAAGGGTTGCATGATCATTAAGCCCTATGGTTATTCGATATGGGAGAAGATGCAGGCGGTACTGGATGCCATGTTTAAAGAAACCGGGCATGTAAATGCTTACTTCCCGTTATTTATACCAAAATCATTCTTTTCGAAGGAAGCAAGCCACGTGGAAGGTTTTGCCAAGGAATGTGCCGTAGTTACCCATTATCGCTTAAAAAACGACGGCAATGGCAATATCGTGGTGGATGAAGACGCCAAACTGGAAGAAGAGCTGATCGTTCGCCCTACATCCGAAACTATTATTTGGAACACCTATAAAGGCTGGATACAATCCTATCGCGACCTGCCGCTATTGATAAATCAATGGGCCAACGTGGTGCGCTGGGAAATGCGTACACGCATGTTTTTACGTACGTCGGAGTTTTTGTGGCAGGAAGGCCATACCGCCCACGCTACCGCCGAAGAAGCTGTTGCAGAAACGGAGCAAATGCTGAATGTGTATGCTGATTTCGTGGAGAACTGGCTGGCGCTGCCTGTAATACGCGGCAAAAAAACGCCAAACGAACGTTTCGCCGGCGCATTGGATACGTATTGTATCGAAGCGTTAATGCAGGATGGCAAGGCCCTGCAGGCAGGTACATCGCACTTTTTGGGTCAGAATTTCGCAAAGGCTTTCGACGTAAAGTTCACCAATAAAGAAAATAAGCTGGATTATGTTTGGGCTACCTCATGGGGCGTATCCACAAGGCTTATCGGTGCTCTAATTATGGCCCATTCAGATGATGCCGGCCTGGTGCTGCCGCCAAAACTGGCGCCAATACAGGTGGTGATCGTGCCGATTTATAAGCACGAGGAAGAATTGGAAAACATTTCAGCGTATGTAAAAGAACTTGTCAAGGAACTAAAAGCAAAAAACATTTCCTTTAAGTTTGATAAACGCGATACTCACCGTCCCGGCGCTAAATTTGCCGAATATGAATTGAAGGGTGTGCCCTTGCGTGTGGCCATAGGCAGCCGTGATATGCAAAACGAGACGGTTGAACTGGCGCGCCGCGATACAAAAACCAAAGAAACGGTAAGCCAGGAAGGTTTAACAGCGCGTATTGAAGGCCTTTTAGAAGACATTCAACAAAATATTTATCAAAAAGCCCTAAAGTTTAAAACCGAAAACACCACCGAGGTTGATAGCTACGATGAATTTAAACGCTTACTTGACGAACAGCCCGGCTTTTTATCCGCCCATTGGGACGGCACGCCTGAAACCGAGCAACAAATAAAAGATGAAACTAAGGCGACAATACGTTGCATACCTTTGAATAATAAATTGGAGGAAGGGAAGTGTATACGCACCGGGAAGCCGTCAATACAAAGGGTAATTTTCGCGCGAGCGTACTAAAGAAGTCCATAGACCATGGTCGATAGTCCATAGTCTGTATTGTTAACAAATCAAAACTATGGTCCATGGACTATCGACTATGGACTGCATTTATGCACTATGAAGTTCGCAACAAAAGCTATACACGCGGGCCAGGAACCCGATCCGACCACAGGGTCGGTGATGACGCCGATTTACCAGACATCAACTTACTGGCAAAAATCGCCGGGGGATAATAAGGGCTATGAGTACTCACGCGGCACAAACCCCACCCGCAAGGCGCTGGAAAATTGCCTCGCTGCCTTGGAAAACGCTAAGTACGGCCTTGCTTTTTCAAGCGGAATGGGGGCGACTGACGCAGTGATGAAGCTGCTGCTGCCCGGAGACGAAGTAATTACCGGCAACGACCTTTACGGCGGCTCGTACCGTATGTTTACGAAGATATTTGCCAATTACGGCATCATATTTCATTTCCTTGATCTGTCGGACCCGGAAATAATCCGTAATTATATTAATGAAGACACCAAACTGATCTGGATAGAAACACCAACCAATCCGACCATGCAGATCGTAGATATTGAAGCTATTGCCAGGATCAGCAAAGAAAAAAATATCCTTTTGACGGTTGATAATACCTTTGCTTCGCCATACCTGCAAAACCCTATCGACCTGGGCGCAGATATCGTAATGCATTCTGTAACCAAATATATCGGCGGTCATAGTGATGTAGTTATGGGCGCTTTAATGCTGAATGACGAGGAATTGTACAAAAAACTCTGGTTTATATACAATGCCTGCGGCGCCACGCCGGGCCCGATGGATTGCTTTTTGGTGTTGCGCGGCATAAAAACCCTGCACCTGCGCATGAAAGCCCATTGCGAAAACGGCCGTAAAATAGCTGAATACTTAAAAACACATCCCAAAGTGGATAAGATATATTGGCCTGGTTTTACTGATCATCCTAACCATGCCGTTGCCAAAAAACAAATGCGCGATTTTGGCGGAATGATCTCGATAACCTTAAAAGGCGCTGATCTGAAAGAAACTTTCCGTGTGGCATCGGCATTTAAAGTATTCACCCTGGCGGAATCATTGGGTGGGGTAGAATCGCTTATAAATCACCCTGTTAGTATGACGCATGGCTCTATCCCAAAAGCCGAACGTGAAAAAGTTGGCGTGGTTGATAATTTGCTGCGTTTGAGCGTAGGAGTGGAGGATGTGGATGATTTGCTGGAGGATTTGAAACAGGCGCTTTCCTAACTAAATAAACAAAATTTGTCATTGCGAGCGCGGCAATCTCGTCGCTATGCATAATGGTAATGCACGGCGACGAGATTGCTTCACTCGTTCCTCGTTCGCAATGACAAAGAGGATATAATCCGGATGATAGAAAACATAAAAGCTTTTTTAGAAAGTAAGGTTGAGCAGTACAACCGCCCGGAATTTATTCCAACCGACCCTGTATCCATCCCGCACCTGTTCACCAAAAAGCAGGATATCGAGATCATGGGCTTGTGGGCGGCGGTATTGGCCTGGGGGCAACGGGTAACCATCATCAACAAATGTCATGAGCTGATAGCTTTAATGGACGGCGCGCCTTATGATTTTATCACCAACCACCAGGAAACCGATCTTAAAAAGCTGTTAAAATTTAAGCACCGCACTTTTAATGATGTGGATACGCTGTATTTTATTTCGTTTTTTAAATATCACTATTCAAATCATCAATCCCTGGAATCAGCTTTCATTCCCGCCGACGGTAACTATTCCCCCTTTAGGGGGTTAGGGGGCTTCCGGGATTACTTTTTCTCGTTACCCGACTTTCCCCATCGCACCAAAAAACACATCTCTTCGCCATCACAAAAATCAACTTGTAAACGCCTGAACATGTTTTTGCGCTGGATGGTACGTAAAGACGATTGCGGTGTTGACTTCGGCATCTGGAACCGGATAAAACCATCAGAACTCATCTGCCCCTGCGACCTGCATGTCGACCGCGTGGCCCGCAAACTCAACCTCGTCACCCGCAAACAAACCGACTGGCAAACTGCTGTTGAACTTACCGAAAGGCTAAAGGAATTTGACCCGGTTGATCCCGTGAAATATGATTTTGCGTTGTTTGGGTTGGGGATTGAGGAGAAGTTTTAGTTTTTAAAAAGATTGCACCGATTTGGGTACGATTTCACCGATTATTCGATATAGTCGTATTAGTTGAATTTTCTTTGTTTTCTTTTTTGGAAATTTTTAGTAAATTTGAATATGACAACACTTACCGTGAATGTTCAAAACGAAAAGGACTTACCCGTTTTGCAGGAGATATTAAAACGTTTTGGGTTACCATACACCGTTGATGTCGAGCAAGAATATGTTTTTTCTGAGGGGGAAATCGCAAGCTTTACTAAAACCAAACAGGCTTTTTTAGATGGTAAAACAACTGCCCGAAATTGGACGGATATTGAAGAAGACCTAAACCGTGCCTACAATTAAACTTCTAAAGCGAGCAGAATTAGAACTTATCGATGCTTGCGAATGGTATGAAAAGCGACAAAAAGGACTTTCCGTTAGGTTCCGGAGAGAAGTGAAGGACGCGTTAGATCATTTGAATTTACATCCCGAACCGTACACTATAAAGTATAACGCTGATCACCGCTTTGTACAATTGAAAAAATTTCCGTTCGTGGTGGTTTATTGGTATGACGAGAATTTAAATACTGTATTCGTCACTTCAATTTTCCACACCAAAAGAGACCCAGGAAAATTTGAATTCGAATAGCTACAGAGGTGGCCAACTAATAGTCCGAATAATAAATATTGTGCGAGAGTCATGATTTAATCTTAAAAATATTGTTTTTATGCTTCTTCCTTAAAGTATACTTTATAGTAGTTCATATGTTTATCCTCATCAAAGCCCTTCTCAATCAATTCCTTATTGCCGTGGATGTAGATATGGAAATTTTTATCCAGCTTTAATACGCTTTTATAAACGCGGGCCTGTTTTTTTACAGCATTGCCGGATATCTCGAAAGCGTCGGCGATGGGGCTGTCAAATTCCTGTTCGTACTGGCTTTTAAAGGTTTTGAACGATTCAATGGCTTTTGGGTTGCCGATCACTTCGCCGGTGAACTCATCCATATCAAAAGTATCTTTTTCTTTAAAATACTTCATCGAGCGGTTCAGCAGGTCAATTTTATCGGCTTTACTCATTTCAAATTCGTCGTCCAGCTTTTGGGTAACAAAGTTTTTGTAGATGCCCAAGGTATTGCTGGTTTGGTGAAAGCTGTCGTTGCGGACCTTCAGCTGTAAAAAATCATCTTTCCAATAAACCGCGGCATCGTGGCCGTTATTGTTTTTATCAACCACCACAACTTTATAACCATTTTCCTTTTCAATGTCGAAGATCAAAACACCCTTATCAAGCTTGTTGATATTTATTGCATTTTCCTCGTAATCAAGCTGGAAGCCGCGTTTATCCGGGTAAATTTTTAAGTACGTTTCCTTATTTTCTGATTTAAAAATGCCGACTGCATCCAGCAGGTTGCCCTCAATTTGCACCTTGTTAAAATATACCACGTACAATTCGCCACCCTTAATATTGGGATGCGTAGTCACCTTATAAAGAAATTTAGCGATCAACTCAGACGCTTCGTGGAATTTTTCTTTTTGCTCAAATATCCGGCTTACGAAATGGTGAACCTCGTTAAGATTAAGGTCGCCGCTGCTATGGGTCAGGTGATAAACCTCGTTTACCTTTTCAAACGGCTTCAAAAAATAATCCATCAGCAGGTCGGGGATTATTTCATCCTTTAATTCAATCGGGCTATCGGACAAGGAATACAATTCATTTATCGACGGATTGCCCACATGGTGCACCGAAATAGTATCAAGCGAAGCTTCAAAATAAGTTACCATAATTGGTACGAAGGTAGGTTTTTTAGCTGATGGTTCATGGCTCATAGTTCATGGTCGAGGTTAGATGGAAATGTTCGACTTAAATAACGAACTTTGTGATTATAACCATGGCGCAGCCTGTACTTTATGGCTATGAACCATGAACCATGAACTATGAACCACTCGCATACAATAGTAGCCCTTGCCACGCCAAACGGGACCGGAGCAATAGGCATTATCCGCCTCTCCGGACCGGATGCTATTTCTATTGCAAATAGCGTTTTTAGTGGAAAAGATTTGACCAAACAGCAATCACATACTATTCACTTCGGCAACATTGTTGACGGCGGCCTGGTGTTAGACGAAGTTTTGATTTCCCTGTTTAAAACGCCGCGGTCGTACACACGCGAAGATGTGGTAGAAATTTCCTGCCATGGCTCGACTTATATTATCGAATCCATCATCAAACTGCTCATAAAAAAGGGCGCACGTTCCGCAAAAGCGGGAGAGTTTACGCTAAGGGCGTTTTTAAACGGACAACTGGACCTCTCGCAGGCCGAAGCGGTGGCCGACCTGATCGCGTCCAATTCAAAAGCATCGCAGCAGGTAGCTTTTCAGCAGCTTCGGGGCGGGTTCAGCAGCCAGCTGCAATCCCTACGGGACCAGTTGGTGCAATTTGCATCGTTGATTGAATTGGAACTTGATTTTGCAGAAGAAGATGTAGAGTTTGCCAACCGCGATCAGCTAAAAAAACTGATCCGCGAGATCAACGGGGTTATCCGGAACCTGATCCGGTCTTTTGAATTGGGCAACGCCATAAAACAGGGGGTGAATACAGTTATCGCAGGCAGGCCAAATGCAGGCAAATCAACCCTGTTAAACGCCTTACTGAACGAGGAACGCGCCATAGTAAGCCATCTGCCAGGCACAACCCGCGATACGATTGAAGAGGTATTGAATATCAACGGCATCAATTTCAGGCTGATAGATACCGCCGGCATCCGCGAGGCTACAGACGCTATTGAACAAATAGGGGTACAGCGCACGATGGAGAAGATCGGGCAGTCGGCGATACTTGTTTACTTGTTTGATGTAAACGAGATCACTGTTGAAGAGCTTAAACAGGACATTGAAAGCCTCCAAAAGCCGGGCGTGAAGATGATTGTCGTCGCTAATAAGATAGATTTGTTGGAGTCCGGAAGTAAAAAAGTAGATTTTTCGGATGGCGATGCTGCTTCAACCCAACTATCTAAACTTTCGGACTTTCGGACTTTCGGACTTTCGGACTTCCTTGCCATCTCCGCAAAGGAAAAACAGCATATTGATAAACTAAAACAAAAGATATATTCCGCAGCCATAAAAGATAAATTAACCGGCGATGAAACGTTGGTTACTAATATCCGCCACCTGGAAGCCTTACAAAAAACAGAGGAAGCTTTAATGCGGGTATTGAAAGGCATGGATACCGTTACTTCCGACTTCCTTGCCATGGATATTAAGCAGGCCCTGCATTACCTTGGAGAAATTACAGGGGCCGTTACCACCGACGACTTGCTGGAGAATATTTTTAGTAAGTTTTGTATCGGCAAATAGCTTTAACAATCCCCCCGCTTCTTTTCTACAGGCAAGACTTCATCGTCAGCGTGAATTTTTTGCGTTCCCGCGCGTTTAACTATGTTTATTTGAAGGCAAATGCCATTAATTATTTGATTTTAAGTTATTTTCGTGAATATTTTTTATTTTTTCTAAATCTAATCGCCGGCCTTGTTTGATGAATGCGAGATTTTTTTGGTTTTTATTGATTACCCTAATTACTACCCATAATTGCTATTGCCAGGCGAGTAAACAATTGGTGGATTTAGGTGTCGCAAAAGAAAGGATCCATAGTTATAAAGCGGCAATCACCTACTTCAGCAAAGCCATAAAAATTGACCCAAAAAGTGATCTGGCTTATTACGAAAGGGCGTTAGCGGAATCCGATCATAAGGATACCGCCGGTGCAAAGGCGGACTTCGGGAAAGTAATAGAAATTAATTCAAGTATCGAAAAAGATGACCCTAATAATGATGCTGCCTACTTCAGGCGGGCGGTTGCAAAGGCACATACCGAAGATTATGATGGCGCTGATTCGGATTTCCAAAAAATAATAGCGCTTAACCCGGATGATAAAAATATGGGGCCCGGTGATTATAGCGCCTACGAAAGAAGGGGCATCGCAAAAAATAGGGTGAAAGATTATAAGGGTGCAATTGCCGATTTTGATAAAGCGATAAAAATTAACCCGAAAGATGCTGATATTTATTCGGACAGGGGCTTCGCCAAAACTATGCTGGATGACCACGAAGGCGCAATTTCAGATTGTACAAGAGCTATAGAAATTAACCCTTATGAGGTGTCGAATTATATTAACCGGGGCACCAATAAAGAAGACCTGCTGGACCACAAAGGCGCACTTTCGGACTATAAGAAAGCATTAGAAATTAACCCGGATGATGAAGAGATTTACCGGTGCATGGGATATGCAAAAGAGGGGCTGCGTGATTACGAAGGGGCCCTCGCGGATTATAATAAGGCGACGGAGATTAACCCCAGTGATGAACTGGTTTATTTAAACCGGGGAAATTTAAAAGATAATATGCTGGATTACAAGGGGGCCCTTGACGATTACAGCAAAGCTATTGAACTTGCCCCCGATGATGAATCTGCATATTTTAACAGGGGTGGTACCAAATTTTTGATGGGAGATCAGGCAGGGGCCTGTGCAGATTGGGGTAAGGCCGGCGAGTTGGGCGAAACCATGGCCCTTGATATGATAAAACAACATTGCCAATCACTGATCTCGGTAAAAAAGACTCCATAAAACCTAAGAGGCGGTTGGACGACCTGCCACAGAAATGATAAAAAGAATACACGATAGTTTGGCCTTCCGGTTTCCAACACTGATCCTGAAAAATTTGGTGACTTATGTTATGCCAAACAAGTTAAGATCAAAACCCCTGGCCCCTGAATTTAATTTTGTTATGCTTTGCGGATCGAAAGATTACGCCTTGCTTAAACAGGCCCTTTTTTCTGCCCGGTTCTTTTTCAAAAAACTACCTCACCTTTACGTAATAACAGATTTTGACATGCCTGAAAGGACGTCGGTTAAAATTGCTAAGTGTTACCTGGCAGACAGGCTGCATATTATAAATGCAGATGAATGTATTAAATTTCATGAAGAGAACGGCAATAGTTTAATAAAGGCTTTTGCACTGCAATCGCCGATGGGATTGAAGATAGCAGCGATAATGCAAATATTGGCTATTGGGATGCCGGTGCTTTACGCAGATACAGATGTTTTATGGTTTAACGACCCGGCCGATGATATTGCCCGGTTTATATCGGGTGAAGTTAATATCCACATGTCGCCCGATTTTCACCCCGGTTATGATTTTCATTTGATAAAGGCAGCCAGTTTGGGTATGACTGTTGACCCGCCATATTATAATGCAGGCTTAATGTTCATAAAAAATATAACCGAAGAGCAGCACGCTATAATGGAGAAAATACTATCCATTATAATTGAAATGCATAAAAGTTCAAATGAAATTCATAAAAATTTGAGCGAACAAACCTTATTTGCATTTATACAAAAACAGGCAGGTCCTTCGGAAATGCTGCCTGATAAGTATTTATTATTCAGTTCCGATCAATTCGACATTATTTCAACCTGGCAAAAGCATGTTGTTGCACGCCACTATATAGGGCACATACGCCATTTATTCTGGCGCGATGCTTTTTTTAAAAGGATTAGGTGAGCGATACAGGCAGCCTTAGGCTTTTGCCTGCCGGAATGTCCCGCGAGAACACGTGCGCGTTATATAAAAAAGTAATATAAAAGTTACTTTTGTTTTGATTTAAAGTAATATTTACATTACTTTTGTAGTATGATAAAAATAGAGTTTAATGAAATGTAGTGATTTGCTTAGAGAACTTAAAAAGGCTGGGATCGAAGTAGAACGCCAGGGTAAAGGAAGTCACATAATTTTGATTAGGCAAGATGGATCCCAATTCAGCTTTCCGTTTCATGGCTCGGATGAGATGGGAAAAGGGTTAGAGAGTAAAATTAAAAAATGGGCAGGCCTGAAATAGCGTCCATTTAAAACATAAATAAAACAAGGGGTATGAAAAAATATGAATTTATTGTGGAGAAAACGGATACCGGCTTCTCTGCTTATGCAAAAGATGATGATGTAAATGTTGGAACTACCGGAAAAACAATAACCGAAATAAAAGCCAATATTTTAGAGGCTTTTAATTTATTGAACGAACATCAAAATAAAAAACCAATTACAACAGAGAATATTGTCATTCAATTAGATTTAAACCAGTTTTTTGAATATTACGGTGATTTAATTAAAGCACAGGGAGTGGCTAAAAGGATTGGAATGAACCAAAGCCTATTGGCCCAGTATATCGGGGGGGATAAAAAGCCTTCTGAGAAGCAAACGACACGGATCATACAAGGGCTAAAGGAAACTGCGAAAGAGATATTGGAATTAGATATTGCGTAAAATATTTAGCTGATATAGATTAGTTTATACTTTCAATAAAAAGGTAGATGTTGATAATTAGTTGGCAGGCCAGAGCAGCCCAACATTTTTGTCTGTCCGAATGCTCTCGCGCGATAGAGAATTCAGTCCACGGGGAGACGAGGTTCTAATTGACTAATTTTATTTGAAAATGCCATATCGGTTTTTCTCTTCATCACTAATCCAAGAATAATAAAAAGGCTGATAAATGAAAACATAGAGGTTTTAGGCTGTAATATGACATGCACAACAATACCAGCTATTGCAAGGGTAATTACGGAATATAAAACAAACGCGCCTAACTTGGTTGTTAAAAAAGCTGGTTTAAAAGAAATCCCTTCTTCAGATTGTTTGCCCAGGTTGTATTGCTTGATAAAATAATAGAGAATACTAAATGCACTTTTTTCACTTATCGCTTGCTCCTGGTTCTTTTCATCCTTAAAAGAAAAGCTTTTACTTGATCCGTTTCGTAAATAAATAGCAAGATATGTTACATCAGATGTTGAAAAGTAACATTTATACGATTTTATAGCGGCCCAGTTAACGGTTATTTCCTTTATAAAAGTGTTATCAGTTATTTTATACTCCTTTATTGAAAAAGCTTGATCGTCAAATTCTAACTCCAATCGTCTTGTAAAGATGTATCTGAATCTTTTCTGAAATAGAAAAGGTACCGAACTTATAATAACCCATCCAATGACTCCAATTGAGGGGCGGCGCAAGTATACACCAATCCCAATAACTGCTATAATAAGTAAAATATAAACAGGAGCGGCATATAAAAATGCTTTCCCTGAGTTATAGGTTTGACTACTATAAGATATTTTTTTATCGTCCATTTCAATTATTAAATTGTGTTAGTCAAGATAACAATTTTTTCTCATTTGCTTTCACGATGTATT
>Ga0207060_10359_pt2 | contig 12551 bp, 11 predicted proteins | sample Alteio_BWMinCont_30_FD_153270 | JGI IMG/M metagenome (GOLD analysis project Ga0207060, IMG submission 153270) | Enriched cells from forest soil in Barre Woods Harvard Forest LTER site, Petersham, Massachusetts, United States -... | ecosystem: Environmental > Terrestrial > Soil > Temperate forest >...
GATCGTATGCCACGCGGATAGCCAGATAGATTCCCTTTTTCAGGAACTAAGGAAATATGCGAAAACACTCAAGGGTAGCAGGAAATCGCGTATTTGTGATTTTTCATTTTAAATGCTGGATTTAAAACGAGTCGTTTTGCGTACTTTACTGCGCTCCTGAAAATGAATTGCCGGCGGAATCCACAATAACCGGACTTCCGTTATTACCTCCGGTTCCCGATAAAGTCCAGATCGTGTTACCCGTCGCCGCGTCGATGGCATGCACGGTACCGTTTGAATCGCCCACGAAAATCCCGCCATTGGCCACCACAGGACCCGGCTGATAGAAAGGATTTTGTATCAATTGAACATTCCAGATCAGATTCCCCGATGGAGCATCGAAGGCTCTGAGATAACCACCCCCGCCTGTGGCAAAGATCGTATTGCCCACCATCTGTGCAAAAGAAGACCAGCCACCCGCGCTGTTCTTCCACAGCTGATTACCTGTTAATGCGTCTAAGGCAAATAAATTTCCATAACCGTCCCCAATATAGACGACACCGTTTTGGACTAACGGCATTCCATACATGTAGTATATATATAATTTCCAGACCACCTGTCCCGTCGTGGCATTCAGCGCAAAGAGATATGGTGCGTTAAGTGAATCTGAGCCTGCAGCGTAAACCATACCGTTCGAAACAGAAATTCCACCCGGCGAGATAAATGACTTCCAGTTTAGATTTCCAGTGGCCGCATTCAGACTATACACATAACCATTTTCGTTGGGAGCATAAATCGCTCCGTTATCATACACGGCTGAAAACTGAAAGTAACCACTAACCCCGGCCAGGAAATGCCAGAGTTCCTGGCCGTTTGAAGTGTTCAGTGCATACATATTATTGTCAGCAGAGCCAGAAAAAATGGTATCGTGCGATATAACAACATGACCAGTTCCAGGCGCAATGGGCAGGTTCCACAGCAGTTTTCCGGTGATGGCATCCAGGGCAAATAACTGACCCGGTTGATTTTCGCCAGACGAACCTCCTGTATAAATGACACCATTGCTATAGGCCGGGCTATAACCATCACTTGCTATCGGATATGTCCAGCGGACAGCCCCTGAAGTGATGTCGATGCAATAAAAATTGAAGTTGTTACCACCGATATAAACAGCTCCTTTGTTTGACTGTGTAAATGTTCCTGATGCTGTTGCGACCTGGCAATTACTTCGGATAGAAATTAGTCCAGTTGTTATTTGTGATGGAGAAATCACCACAATTTTGTTTGTGTCCGTTGAGTAAATTACAACGCGGGTATTTCCGAAATAAACGGAATCGTGGATGGGATTTGGGTTAAAGCCATGACCAGAAATCACAATCTGCGTACCAGGTCCTGCGATGGCAGGTGTATAAGAAGTAATCTGAGGGATATACTGATAGACAGAATCCTTTGAAACATTTGGGCGCCCTTCACACCAGACGGTTATAGTTCCCGCGATATTTGCGGGTGGCATAGTAGCAACGATCTGATAATTCGTTGCCGAAATTATCTCGCCTTTTACGTTCCCAAAATAAATGGAGTCCTGCGTGATATCAGAGTCGAAAGTAGCGCCGGTTATGACGACCGTGCCGGTGCAAGGATTTGTGATTTCAAATGTTGCAATGTCAGGTTTGTTGGTACCATAAGGGTCCTGGGCCGTTTTTTTACATCCGAGCAGAGCGAATAAAAAGAAGATGGCAATGAGAAATTCTTTAGTCATGCAGGAAAATGAATTAAATATAGAATGAATAAAATTCATTCGCAAGAAATGGAGTGTTAATGCGTGGCTTGGCGCGGACTAAGTGGAAACCCCTAGACAGGTTTATTAATGAGAGACAACGGCCTTATTTGGCGAAACGGGAAGGCGGCATAATCACCATTTCAACATTTCATCTTTATTAAACTCACACAGCTCGATAAGATTCTACTTATTTTTCGCCCAATCGATTATAGAAAACTGAATATGTTCATGCGCTGAAATTACTTCGACCAGCTGCCCAATTTTTTGCAGACCGACAAACCGGGATATTTTGTCGACCTAATTTTATTAACCCGGATATTATTCTTTGCTTCAGGATAAATGCCGAACCGAACAGCATTTTTATTTTACTATTTCAGAGAACAAGCGAATAAGAAAACTCAAATGCTGTGCGATTATAAGCGTTCACTGAATTACCCGTAAAAACAAATTCGTAATAAAACGCAATCAGGCTATTCCCGAATTTCAGTCCGACATTTGGGATGAACGCATCCCCTACCCGATAACCCAGACCCTGGGAAAAATCATATCGGGAACTATCATGCAGATTTCGGGTATAGAGCGCCCCAAAAATCCAAATGGAACAGAAATCTTTACCGATTCGGAATATACATCTCAGGTGAATAAATTGTATCGTGTATTTTTGGTGGTGGATTATTTACAACTGCCGGCGGTCCTGTTTTCGTGCAGGACAATAAAATAAGACAGACAATATATGCGAGCAGAACCGGAAGAATAAGCAACTTTTTCATATGAATAGTATAAGGAGGAATCAAATTTAGCGAACTATTATCCCGATTGTGAGTATGATATAAAGTTTAACAAGTACTTAGACGATTAGCTGATAAATGCCTGCAATTGGGTAGTATTTTGGTGTTATTCATCTAAATCAAACCTAATAAAGCCAATCTGGTTTTGAGTATATCGTCATAATAATGTTTAAACTTTAATTTTATTCCTGTACTCCCTCAAGTAGAACCTGTTCGCGCGTCGTCATTTCGTGTGCCCGTGATTGTTATACCGGTAAGGGATGGCAACCCGCGGCGTATTGCCGACCACAGCCCAGAGTTGTTGGAATTTTTTTTTGCATATTACTTCCTTAAGGATTCATCTCCAGTCCGGCGAATTCCAAAATCTGACGTATAAGAAAGCATAATTTACTAATGGAAAACACTTAATTCATACTATTTTTAACATTTTTGATCTAAGTAAAATCACATAGGTAAATCATAAAACGTGATCAATAAAAATTTATAATCCAGGATATCTTTTTATTCTAAATTATAAGGAATGCTTCTTTTTTTTAATCGAGTGAAATGGGAAACAAAAATCCTTTAAGGTTTCTGCCTGAATATATTCGATAACATGGCATATAATTCCGGATGCTTCTGTTTGAATTGTTTAGGCTTCTCAAAAAAATATTCTGACACGACAGCAAAAAACTCCGCGTTATTTTTAGTACCGTAGATATTGATGTCAGACCTGCCTTCTTTCATTTTGCTTATGTTTTCCGCCATCATTTTTAACCAGGGAATAGCATAGGCTTTGTTCAACAGTGCTTCAGGCATTCCGTCCACCTCGCCGTCTTCTTTATCCAGCAAATGAACAAATTCATGAATACCGGTATTTTCAGTTCCTCCTGAAACGCTAAATCCTCTGTAAAGATCAGGCTTGGACAAAATCATCTGCATTTGCATCGCCCCGTTTCCCACCATACCCAAAACGTCCCGGTCACGACCTGACGCCGAATAATTTTCCGCATTAAAACGGTCTTTGTATAATAGCACTTCGCTCAGGTTATCATATCTCCAGGCGGGAAAACCAAATATCGGGATGACTGCACTGGAAGCCACCAGCAATTTATCCAGATCGTTTACTTCTGTGTCCACGCCTGTCACCGAAATATACCCCAGGAATTCTTTCAGTTTTTCTTCGAATTTCGTTCTGGCTGCTTCATCCAGTGTCCGGTAAAACGCCACATGTTCTTCCAGCATTTTTTTATACCCCTCAGGTAAATTAAATTTCCTGCGCGGCTTTTTATATAGTGCAATAAAAACAATAACCGCCACCATGATCAATATTGCTACCAGGGGTGTAATCATAGCACAAGAATAAAAAGATCTAAGGTATTTATCCTTTTTTTATATTTCTTTGTTCGCAAATCGCGAACAACAAACGTATTCTGCCGGGTGTTAGTTTCATTGAAAAAATGCTAAAACCAAAATACTGGAATGTAGTCTTGTTTCTTTTTGTAAAGACGGTAGTCTTCGCAGTCATGATCGCTTTTGTTGACAATAGATATCATTCTTATGTAACCGACCCAAATAGAGGTGGCGGGTTGATGGAGAATACGATATCCTATATAGGTTATATTTTGATTTTTGGAATTATACCTTCTATAATCATTTTTTCAGCACCTATTTATTTTTCATTTTTTATAAAACGGCCCCTTTTCTTCATTGCATCAATCTTAGTGATATTCTCGTTGGATTATTTGCTTTATTCCAAAATGGATGGCTTTGTAAATGATCTGGAGCGTTATTATTTTTGGATTTGTAATTTCTTGTGCTTTTTAATTTTATTTTACCTGCCTGTCAAGAGCAAGTTCATGCAGAAAGTAGAGCAATAAACTGCCCCAATAAATAAACAGCAGTATAATTATGGAACTTCCAATAATGGTGATAAGGTTTAAAGCAAAACCCTTTTCTTTCTTCCTGACCAATCTGATTCCTTTAATTAAAGCTATCCATACAAATAATTGCGATACACACAGACATACCAATGCTATCCAGATATTCGCATCATTTTGTGGTGATCTAAATATGTTATAAGAGAGTGGCTCTAATACTAACAAAAACAAACTGAGCCCAATCAGAAAATAAGCAATTGGTTTGCGAAACATACAAAGGCTGTTTAATAATCAAGGATTCTCGGTACAAAAATGTCCTGTTCAAGTTTCGTAAACAAACATATTTTGTGAACATGATATTAGAAGGTTTCACAAAATGTCCTAAAATGTTCTGATTTTTATATTTTAGGATAAATTCGATGTCATTTGATCATCAGCAAATCGATGACGGCGCAGAAGGTTTAGATTTGTATGTTTTCTAAAACGGAATAGTTCTTGAGAGAAATGCACACAACTGTCCGGGAAGGAATTTTTAAAATGAAATATGAAAAAAATTACATTATTAACAATCTTAGCGTTGCTTATTAGCCTCTTTACTTCAATCGGTGCATCCGCCCAGAGTCAGGATACCTATGTTTATAAGCCCGAATCGCAGGAACTGTATAATACCATTGTTCATATGGACAGTGTCTATTTTAACGCCTATAACGATTGCGATATGGATAAACAAGCCGCTATTTATGCCGACAGTATAGAATTTTATCATGACGGGAGTGGTTTGGAAACTTCAAAAAAGAAGCTTCTTGCGGCGATTAAAGATAATATCTGCGGCAAAGTGACCCGCGTGCTGGTAAAAGGAAGCATAGAAGTTTATCAAATACCGAATTTCGGTGCGATCGAAATCGGTCTTCACCGGTTCATTAATCATGCTGAAAATAACAATCTGTCAAGACCCGACAAGTTTATCATCATTTGGCGGCACAAAAACGACCAATGGCAAATAACCCGCGTCATTAGCCTGCATACAGGAAACAAATAACTGGATTTTTAATAGAGCCCTACTTTACCGTTCAGTGATTCGAACAGCTTTTTTGAATCAAAGCCCACGCCATTTTTAAAAACTATTTCTGTATTGCGGACCTCTGTAATATGTGTTTCCGGGTCGCCGCCGATCAAAACCAGGTCTGCTTTTTTACCAACAGCAACGGTGCCTGTTTCCTTCGCGATGCCCAGATATATCGCCGCATTCAGAGAGCATATTTTCACGGCTTCCGGAAAACTAAAACCTGCTTCCGTTAATAGCTCAAGGGTATGCCGGTCTGCATATCCGGCTACAACTCTCCCATCACCGGTCGGATCTGTTCCAGCCATCAGCGTACCACCCATCATCACAAACTTCTTCTCCCATGCCATTTCTTTTTTAAAAAGGCTGACCTTACCAGGATCATGGTTCAAAGCATCCCGGTACACTTTTTCAACCACCTCTCCTACTTGCGGCGCCAATGCATCAGCTCCGCCGCCAGGAATCACTTCCCGTCCGGTAAAGGGTTCAAACACAGCCAGCGTAGAGGTCAACGCTACTTTTTTATCAATTAAAAGCTGCATCAACTGTTCCATTGCCTTACTATTGACATCCAGCGCTTTCAAAGAATTGAATAAATTCTCTGAACAAATGTTTTCTTTTTTACTGCTGTCAAAATCGCTGCATTCCATAAAGCCATGTTCCAGGTTGTCGATCCCGGCTTCGGCGGCTTCTTTATAGGTAACTGAGCAAAGATGACCGGTAACTTTGAGTCCTTTTTGATGGGCCGCACGGATCGTCGCCACAAGGTCAGCCAGGGTAATGTTCATGTAAACTTTAAAAGATGTACATCCGAACGCTGCCCAATAATTTACGATGCCTGCGGCTTCTTCCGGATTGTGAATGTGTAACATCTCAGGAACAGGAAACCCTTCCCTTTCAATGTATGGGCCGGTAACATCCATATCAGGCCCGGCCATTTCCCCTTGCTTTATCCACTGCTTCAAATTCAGGTCTGTTTGCGGTTCAAGGCTGCCGGCAGTTCGCATGGTGGTCACTCCACCGGCCAGGTACAATTGTGGAAAAGATATCGGCATTTCCTGTCCGAGATAATAGTCTCCGGCAGCCTCAGCATAAAACAGGTGCTCATGCATCATGATCATTCCCGGGATAATTGTTTTACCGTTGCAGTCAATGATCTTCGCATGTACAGGAACCTTTGTATTTGCTGAATTGCCCATTGCTATAATGATGCCCTTTACTATGACCAATGTCTGGTCCGGCCTGGACGGGCTGCCGCTGCCATCCGTTATTTTTGCATGGACCAATGCAAGCGTATCTGCCTGAACAGAGATGTATTTTTTTACCGCTGAACTAAATTGTGCAAATGAAGGCAGAGCCGGCAGCAACAAAAGAAATATTGAGAGAGGTAAATAAAACTTTGTTTTTGACGAAGACATGAAGTGTAATTTAAAACAATAAATCCCGGATTTCTCCAATATCCCAATACAGAAAACAATAAATAATGGAATGATAATTAGTTGAGATAAATTCGATACAAACCACGTCCACAGAGGCTTTCAGAGCATTTGCGTTTCCGAAAGTTTACTCATTTTTACGTCATTTCACCAATAATTCATTTCACCAGATCAAATAATGTAAATAACTCAAATTCTAAGCAAAATAAAGTAACCCATTTTATTACTGAATAATATCAAGCTATTACTATTTAAAAGCGGGTTTCTCCGGACCGGCTGATTGCATGGATCCTAAATCAGATATGTAAGCTCGTACTTTTATTTTCCAACTCTTTTGGAAACTTCAGTAGTCGGGCCTTATAGATGAAGGCACGGAACAAATTTCATTATTATCTGTTTAGGGGTTTATGAAGAAAATAGGATTTTTGTCGTTTGGACATTGGGCAAACCATCCGGCATATAAAACCCGCACTGCAGCCGATACTTTGCTCCAGTCTATTGATTTGGCTGTTGCTGCGGAGCAAATTGGTATTGATGGTGCTTATTTCAGAGTGCACCATTTTGCTTCCCAGTTAGCGTCGCCCTTTCCTTTGCTTGCGGCTGTTGCAGCCAAAACAAGTAAAATAGAAATTGGAACAGCGGTTATCGATATGCGTTATGAAAATCCGCTGTACATGGTGGAAGAGGCGGGCGCTACTGATTTAATTTCAGATGGACGTTTGCAACTTGGGATCAGCAGAGGATCACCGGAACAGGTAATAGAGGGGTGGCGTTATTTTGGATATGAGCCCGCCAAAGGAGAAACAGACGAGGAGATGGGAAGACGCAAAGCATTGCAATTCCTGGATAGGTTAAAAGGAATAGGTTTCGCCCAGCCAAATCCAAACCCGATGTTCCCAAACCCGCCAGGCCTGCTGCGATTGGAACCACATGCACAGGGATTGCGGGATCGTATCTGGTGGGGAGCTGCCTCCAATGTAACGGCTGTATGGGCCGCCGAAAACGGAATGAACCTGCAAAGTTCTACTTTGAAATTTGATGAAAATGGTAAACCTTTCCATATACAGCAAGCCGAACAAATAAGACAGTATAAGCAAGCCTGGAAAAAAGCAGGGCATCAGCGTGAACCGCGGGTATCTGTCAGCCGCTCTATTTTTGCATTGGTAACGGAACAAGACCGGCTTTATTTTGGCGGTGAAAAAAACCAGACCGATCAATTCGGAATGATAGAGCCGACCAAACGCGCTGTTTTTGGAAGAGGTTATGCAGCAGCACCTGATCAACTCGTAAAAGAACTGGAGAAGGACGAAGCAATCCAGGAAGCAGATACGCTGCTGTTGACAATTCCCAATACATTAGGGGTAGAATACAATATACATATATTATCTTCTATCCTTAAGCATGTTGCACCCGGATTGGGTTGGCGTTAGTTCAGTAAAAATATTTGTTATTGTTAAAGTTTAAACACGGAGTTTTAATCTTGCAAGTTTTTGTAGAAATTTGCAGGCAGACTCGCAATCTGGATGAAAAAAATCTTCTCCCCTTTACTCCTGATCTGCTTTTTCCTGTCAGCCAATACAGGTTTTTGCCAGTATGGCCAACCTTTAACCACTTGGAGCCAGGACAACATTACACGGAGCCAGGACAGTCTTCCTCCGGGGATAAACTGGAATGGACCCGCTGTTAAAAGAAGTTTTCCTTACAATTCATTTATTATTCCCTCCGCGATGGTGGCTTATGGAGTCATTTCTTTGCAAAACGACGGACTGAGGATTTTCAATAATAAAGTGAAGGAGGAGGTTTATCTGGAAAGATCATCCAAACAAACTATTCCTGTCGATAATATTCTGCCTTTTATTCCAATTGTTGCCGTTTACGGATTGGACGCCATGGGTATTCAGGGGAAAAATAATTTCAGGGACAGGACGATGATCCTCGGAATATCCGGTCTGATCATGGGGGTACTGTTTTTGCTGTTAAAAGTTTTTCGAATGAAATGAGGCCCGATGGCTCGGATCCCTATTCCTTTCCTTCAGGCCATACCGCTGCCGCTTTCGCCACAGCAGAATTCATGCGTCAGGAATATAAGGATGTTTCTCCCTGGTACGGCGTTGGCGCTTATGCGATGGCTGCCGCCACCGGTTATTTGAGAATGTATAATGACAAACACTGGGCAGGCGATGTGATTGCCGGTGCCGGTATTGGAATGATGTCCACCCGCCTCGCCTACTGGATTTATCCCGTCATCAAAAGAAAACTCTTTAAGGATAAACCCATGAATACCGTTGTTATGCCGACTTATCAGAACGGTTCATTCGGATTCGGCCTCGTGCACAGGTTTTGATTAAACTTCCCTGCGTATATCCGCACCTTGTAGACAATTCGATACAATCCACTCCCACAAAGGATTTCAGGTGTTCTTACTTTCCGAAAGTTAACGCATTCTTACGTAATTTCACCAATAAATTTCCACTAAATATAAAGTGAGGTAATTTAATGTACGCTCATATAGGTCTGAGACCGTTGGAGTAATTTGATTTTTCAGATTGCCGAATTGCTTATCAATGAACCTCTTTAAAAAATGCTTTTTGAGCCTCTAATGCGTCGTTCAATGATTTTTGAATATACTCTATACCCTTTATGGCTTCCGGACTAGACGACCTTTTGCGAACTTCGGCGGGATCAGTGAGATCAACGTCTTCCATGCGTTGATTAATCCACCATAGATTACCGAACGGGTCCAGAATCCTACAAACCTTTTCCCCAAACCAGAGAGAAGTAATATCAGTGACCGATTTCGCCCCCAGCTTCAGTGCTTTTTTATAAGTATTTTCAATATCTTCTACATACAAATTTAAAAAAGCCGGAGTTGATCCCCATCCTTTCCTTGAGTCGAAAAGCATTACCATGGCATCTCCCATTTTAACCACCACGTGAATAATCACTCCATCTTCATTTTTCAACCTACTATTCGGAATTTCTTCTGCTTCAAAAGCGCCACTCAAAAATTCAATTAGTGCTGATGAAGAACGTGATATTATCCACGGCGTCACGGACGTATAGTTATCGGGAACCACTTTGATTTTTTTGTCTTTTTTATTCATGTTATTTTATTTTTATGAGACCCGCCATTCAAATCTGGCTACTTCTTTTTGAGTCCCATTTGCTTTGCGATAAAGCTGTCGAACATCCTCGCAGGAAGAAGTCTGAGCAACGTCCAGTTCTTGAATCGTTGCGGAATGACGGCATACCGTATCCTCGGTTTTGCAGTACTGAGTGCCAAATGGACGGCTTCGCCCAGACGTTCCGGGGGCAAGCCGTTAGTGCGTGCTTCTTTAACGATCCACTTCTGAAAATTCTGTACCGCATCCCAATACTCTGTCGACTTGAACTCACTCAGATCTTCTTTTTCTCCCTTGTCGTACATCGCAGTGTTCACGGTACCTGGTTCAATCATTACGACGTCGATGCCAAATAACATCAGTTCGATCCGCAATGCATCCGACATTCCTTCGAGACCACATTTGGACGAACTATAAGCACCGATGAGCGGGATAGGAATTTTTGCGCCACTGGAGCTGATGTTCACGATTCGGCCGGCCGGACCCTGCCTTTTCTTATCTGTTCCCAAGAGATGAGCAAATGCCTGGATTACGACAAGCGGAGAGATCATGTTGACCTCCAACTGCTGCCTGTACTCGCTGGGCCTGATATAAAGCAGTGGCCCGCTCACCACAATTCCTGCATTGTTCACCAAGCCAACCAGATTCCTGTCGCCTATCATGGAGCCGACCTTCCGGGCAGCCTGATGTACAGCGTCAGCGTCCGTAATATCCATTATGAGAGGCACGAAATTATTACCGAACTCACTTTGCAAACGATCAGCGTCAGCCTGCTTACGTACAGAACCGAATACCCGAAATCCCTTTGAGATAAGGACCTTTGTAGTTCCCCAACCAATTCCGGTGGAGACACCCGTAACCACAACATCCTTGCTGTTCATTTTTTATAAATTATTCAATTTAAACCGCAAAGATTAGTCTAATGCCACTGAGGATATATCAAAATCCTGCTCTGTTATACAAGATTCTTGCTATTTTCTGATTTATAGCATTCGGAACTGGCTGGGGCTATATCCCGTCTGATTTTTAAAAAAGCTATCAAAATGACTAGGCGCAGTAAATCCTAACATGTAAGCTACTTCCCCGATGGGTAAGTTAGTTTTTGATAGCATCTGTTTTGCATGCAGAAATTTGGCATGCAGAATATATTGATATGGAGATGAGCCGGTACTTTTTTTAAAACGACGAGTAAAGTGGAAAATGCTGGAATGAGCTATGGCTGCCAATTCACTTATTTTAATTACCTGATCCATGTTTTCAAGAATATATTGATTCATTGATGCCATGACTGAAGGTGAAAACTTTACAACGGCGGACACTATCCTGGTTTGCATCCGTCCAAAGTTTTGAATCAAATGGTAGAACAGCGTATCGCACAAAGATTCCTTATAAACTGACCCAATTGATGAATATGGCTGCTGATTTTGAAATAGTATTTGCTTAATGATTACACCTATAAATGGATCTAAAAATAAAAAATGATCTTTTAAAGAAAATTGGGATATCTCAAACCGGGTTTCTGCAAAAAGAGATATAGGTGATTGATTGATAAATACGAAAATATTATCCATCGGATTTTTCCATGTTACCCTACCATATTCACCCGACGGGTGTGTTGTTATTTTGCCTGGTCCCGACCGACCCACCTCCTTCTTTGCTCCCCACCTTTGCTCAAATACAACATCGGGAGCTTCATAGAGAACCAGCATGTGTCTTTCAATATTTTCAGACTGACATGTACCAGGGTTTGCCTTGGCCTGCATAATGGTAATACCTCTATCGGCGAGTGTGGATTGTTGGACAATCTCGCGCGTAGTACTGGTATGATTTACAGATAACATATTTTGACATTTCCTCTAGCAATTATTCAATTTAAATTCCTTTTAACGATTTCCCTCCTGTTAATTACATTATGCAAAATTCATTCCCTGTCAGTCAGATGACAATTAATCAATATATGCCGGCTAGAACGTACTATAATGAATTTGGGTCTTACCGATATTTGAACTTTTCAACAAAACATATTTGGACTTTACAACAAAGCTGACTTGTTTTTTTATGTTGAACTTCGCAATATAAAATTTTAGAAAATGGAAAATTCAGAAACTGTACTAGTAACCGGTGGAACGGGATATGTAGGATCGCATTGCGTTCTTCAATTATTGCAAAAAGGTTATAACGTAAAAACCACACTTCGCACAATGAAAAGAAAAAATGAAGTGATTGAAATGCTGAAAACAGGCGGTATTACTTCTTTTGACAATCTTGCATTTATTGAAACAGATTTAACCAAAGATGCTAACTGGGACGAAGCCGTGAAAGGTTGCAAATATGTATTACATGTTGCATCGCCTATTATTACAAAGTTGCCCAAAGATGATAATGAAATAATACGCCCTGCTGTTGATGGAACGCTACGTGTGTTGAAAGCCGCACGTAATGCAGGTGTAAAACGTGTTGTAGTGACTTCCAACTTTGGTGCGATTGGATATAGTCACAAAGACCCGAACACCGTAATAACAGA
>Ga0207060_10378_pt1 | contig 12497 bp, 13 predicted proteins | sample Alteio_BWMinCont_30_FD_153270 | JGI IMG/M metagenome (GOLD analysis project Ga0207060, IMG submission 153270) | Enriched cells from forest soil in Barre Woods Harvard Forest LTER site, Petersham, Massachusetts, United States -... | ecosystem: Environmental > Terrestrial > Soil > Temperate forest >...
GGTTAAGCAATACCCCGGCAATAAGATATTGGCGTGGTGTAAACAGGTGTTTGAAAATGGGTCGGGAGGAAACGTTCCAGATGATTCAGGTGTGCGGTTGTTGGAGCAGTTGATGCGGGTGAAATAAAACCTTACCTTATACCAGTCTGATTTTTCCGGGTTGTTTAAAAGTGATTGGGTACTTTCGTGATAAGCTGACCACGAAAGGTTTACCTCAATTAATACCTTTTATTAATGGTGATTATAAAATGAGTTTATTAAAAGTGCCCTATTTGCGGAATATCCACTATGGAAGTTCAATACTTAATTCAGCGGATCTGTTTTCGCAGACGAAGCCCAATAAACTTACCTATGAACCATGGCCAACTGTTTTTGACAGGCCTGAAGTTATGTTTAATATAGGTTATGGCGATGATGCGATTTTCCTGGCATTCCGTGTAAAAGAAAGGCACTTCAAAGCCATTTACCAACATACCAATGATCCTGTTTACAAAGACAGCTGCGTTGAATTTTTTATCGGTTTTGATGAAGATGACACCTATTACAATTTTGAATTTAACGGTATTGGCACTGCCCTGGGTGCTTATGGATCGGCTGATAAAAGGGAACAATTGCCGGTATCATTCGTAAACCAAATAAAAAGGACAGTAAATAATAAACAGGTACCGGGTGAATCATTGCTTTTTGAGTGGGAACTGGCGTTGACTATTCCTTTCAGCGTATTTTACAGGCACTCAATTTCAACATTAAAAGGGAGAACATGTAAAGCCAATTTTTATAAGTGTGGTGATGATTTGCCGGAACCGCATTTTTTATGCTGGAATAATATCACTGCAGACAAGCCCAATTTTCATTTACCTCAATATTTTGGTACCTTAATATTTGAACCGGATGAATCAAATGAATGAAATAAGCCGTGATCCTGATAATTTGCTGATATTGGCCGTTACCTTCAACTATAGTATCTTCTGCAATAAAAATTAGGAAAAGCCATTTCCCGGCCTTATCTTTAAATAGCAATGATGCTTTGGGAGGAGAAACAAATGATAAATTTCCGGTTCATTCCGATCACGCCACATCCTTTACTAAGCCCATATGTCGCAAAAATACACGTATTTGAAAGCAGCGGACGTCTTCCCGCCATGGAACGAAAACTGATCGTCCCAAATGCAAACTTTAAATTAACGCTTACCTACCGTAACGGGATTGTGGCCGGCATCGGCGACAAGACCTTCATTCAAGGTGAAAATAAACTAAGTTTAACCGGCCTGATCGATTCACCTGTAATGCTCGATCCGCAGGAAGATGCACAGACCGGCACCATCATCATCGAATTTAATCCGCTCGGGGCCTATCGTTTATTTCATTTATTGTATGCTGAGGTCAAAAATCAAATTGTGGAGTTGGAGGATCTGATCGGTAAACGTGCGGAAGAACTTCAATCGCAACTTGCGGATGCAAGTGCTTTAGATTTGAAATTACAGCTCCTACAGAGTTTTCTGATCAAACAATTGGAAAAAGCCGCCGCTGACCCCATATACGATTATTGCATCAATCGCATATCGAAATCCAAAGGCCTTGTCAGTGTGGCGCAGCTTGAAAAGGAAACCGGCTACAGCTCGCGGTGGATTCATACAAAATTTTCGGAACACCTGGGCACAGGGCCAAAAAACCTTTCGGAAATAATCAGGTTCAAGCAATTTTACCAGGCATTCTCAGCAGGCGCCAACCCTCAAAGTCTGAAGGGACAAATTTACCAGCATTACCACGATCAATCTCATTTCATAAGGGCATTTAAAAGGTTCACAGGGTCCACCCCAACCAATCTTCAAAACAGTATGAACGAACTCGCCACCAAACATTATACGAGTTGACTTCCGATTTGTACAATACTTAGGGATACTATCGCTCTATCTTTACTTTAAAAAACCAAATAAGATGGAAAAGAAAAATTTCACCAGTAATATTTCTACAAAAATCGGCGCGGATGAGGCAATCAAAAAGATTAGCAATGTTCCGGGGTGGTGGGGAATAACCTTTACCGGGAGCGCGGAAAAACAAAACGACCAGTTTATAGTGAAGATGAACGGCGACTCTTTCTTCAACTTTACCGTGGCAGAATTAATCCCCGGAAAAAAAGTTGTTTGGCTCGTTACTGATTGTAACATGCCCTGGTATGCAGATAAAAAGGAATGGACTAATACCAAATTAATTTTTGATATCACCGAACATAATGGTGTAACAGAAGTGAATTTTACACATGAAGGCCTTACGCCTGATGTGGAGTGCTACAAGGACTGTGAACCGGGCTGGACCCACTGGATCAAAACAAGTTTATTTTCTTACTTTACTACCGGGGAAGGCGTTTTTCGGCCGGCCACGAAATAACTCAAAACAGCCAAAAAATGAAAGATCAAAGCTACACGGCGATGATTGAGGTTGCCGGTCCTCCGCCAGATGTTTTCAATAGTATAAACGAGGTTTCCAAATGGTGGAGCAAAGATTTTGAAGGGAGCAGTACAAAACTTAATGATGAGTTTGTTATTTGCCATCCAGGTCAGCATTATTCAAAACAGAAACTGGTTGAATTTATTCCCGGTAAAAAAGTGGTATGGCTGGTTACAGACAGTGAGCTCAATTGGCTCGAAAAAGACAGGGCGGAATGGACCGGTACCCGGATGATTTTTGAAGTCATGCCCGAAGGCAATAAAACCCTGCTTCATTTTACCCATAAAGGCATGGTACCCGGAAAAGAGTGTTATTACAGGTGTACGCAGGGCTGGGATATGGTTATTAAGGATAAGCTGTTCGGGTTTATTACCAGCGGTAAAGCGATATAAAATATAATGTTTTACAACTTAAAACACTTTGGGCATGGAAAGCCAAAGCTATAGTACAAGCATTGAAGTTGCAGCCGATCCGGCTTATATTTTCGATTGCATCAACGATGTTCCAAAATGGTTTAAAGATAAGGGATTTGAAGGCAGCAGCACAAAACTCAATGATGAATTTATTTTTTGCTACGGAGAAGGTGATGATGCACACTATTCAAAACAGAAACTGGTAGAATTTATTCCCGGTAAAAAAGTTGTGTGGCTGGTTACGGATAGTAAGATCAATTGGATTGAAAAGAACAAGGAAGAATGGACCAATACAAAAATTATTTTTGAGATAGATACCAATGGCGATAAAAGAGTTGTACATTTTACTCATGAAGGACTTGTCCCTGAACTGGAGTGCTTTTCCAAAGTTGAACCGGGCTGGAATATGATCATTAAGGAGTGGCTATTTAACTTTATTATCAACGGTAAAGCAATATAATTCATTAACAATAGACGTGTTTCGATGAATAGGCCGTGTTGGCCAAGCAATCTTTATAACCACTGTATTTATTGCCTTGAGTTTATTTAATTCTTTGCCCAAATTTCCCGGATTGTATCCTCGTCTCCCTGCCCGTCGGGTACCGCAGCATTTGGTTTATTGGCATAATACCAACGTTTATGATCTAAGGGAGATGTTGTTTGCCGGTCCCCCGGCATTTCGAGGTGCCCGTTAATATCTGTTTTCTTAACCCAATTGTATGCATAAACGAGCCATTGGCTACGGTACTGTTTATTTTGATGTGCAAACCAGCTTATCTCATCATAACCCCAAACCCAAAACGGAATGCCGCCGGCTTTTTCCTCTCCCGGGTGTTTGCTAACACCATAATTATCAAACTCTACCAGGTAAGGAAGATGCTCGCATGACCATCCACTGGGCGTAATACCACCTTTGCTTCGTCTGTAAAGTGCATCCGTGTGTCCAACTTTTAACATTGCCTCCTCTGGCTCGCCGGGTATTTCCATTATTCTTAACGGAAAAGCATGGAAGTCCATTAACAGTTTTCCATTCCGTACGAAGCCGCCGCCGGGAACATGCGAATCGCACAATATCATATGCCTGCGGGCGTGTTTAGCCGCATATCTCCTTATTAAGGTTAATAGCTGGTCATAATTATCCAGGTCAGGGTCGTTTTTATTCATGAGTTCCACTTGCCCGAAGTGAATACCTTCAATACCAATATTAATATAAGATACAGCGAGGTAATAGAAATAAAGTTTAGTTTCTAACCTGTTTACATCCGGTACTGAGCCGCTTCCCCATTGATTTTTAAATTTTCCATCAGGGTACAACATGTCTTTATACCTGAAATTCCGGTTTTCCACCGGGACCCCCAATGCGGTAAACGCCCAGTCGGGTATGGCAAGCTGATCAACCTGGTTGGTTACTATTTCAAAAATGCAAGCTTGTAAAATGATGTCCGGATCACTTTCATGTACTTTTGCAGCAAGTTCCTTTTCCTGTTGCAGGTTTTTCGGGATTTCAGATTCACCACCCCATTGGCATACGCTTCTCCCAATAAACTTAGCCCCGATATTTTTAATCATCCGAAGATTGTCATCAAAGTTCCCTTTACCAACAAGCAAGCTTTGCATGGTGATTGACCTGTCAAGATAATTTTCCAATACATTCCGGGAAATAGTCGAGTCGAACTTATAGTCTTTTTCGCCAGATCGGACAACAACTACTGCGCCCGTTTCCAGAGGCAACGAACTTGTCCCGGCAAATCCATAAAAGCAAATGCTTGTTAACATAAAGGCAAAAAGTTTGGTCCGGGCCACAAAGTGTAGCCAAACCCTATTTAATGGGATTTTTTTAGAAAGATTCATTATCGGTACTTATTTGGTTTATTACAGTATTGCAGTAAAATACTCCTCGTTTTTTCTGATCCGGTTCCACCCCAATAAATAAAAGTGCGTTCCGGAATCTCACCCCCGAAACGCACTTGTAATCAATAAATTAATAACATCAACTAAATTCGGTTATGAGCCCGGATAAGAAAATCCGTTGTTATTTCTCACAAAGAAATGTTCAATTCTTAATCAATGATTAATAAACCATTAATAACATTAAATATCCCGGTTTAATAAATCGATATTTACAATTTCCTACGGGCAATTGTAAATTTTTACCTGTATTTAAGTATCATATGCAAAATGACAGGATTAATAACTTATTAGTATTTTATTATGGTAGCCCTGTTAAATTTATATTAAAAACATTAGGTGTTGACCATATAAACCATTTAAGTTATTAACTGATACCTGCATGCCATAGTCACAGACACATAGTACCCAGGAATTATGTGTCGGAAACCGATATACCAACCCTTTCATGAACAAACATTTAATAGCCGTCCTGTTTTTTTTATTTGCATTAAAAGGATATGGCCAAAGTTTTTATGCAGTTACCAGTGATAGCCAAATTAAAAAGATCACTATTAACAACGGAGTAATATCCGAACAGGATATTAATTCGTGCATAGCTAACATTAGCGTTGCCAGCATCGCTATTTATCAAAACACATTTTATTACAGCATTGGTTCCCAGTTGATTGCTGCAAGCATTTCGGGAAACAATTTCACCAATTGTTTTTCTCCCCAGGTTACCATGCCTTCTAATAACGCCCTTACCTGCGATGAATATGGCGTATTGTACGCGGCTGGCAGCAATATGCTTTACAGTATTAACACCAGGACCGGCGTGGTAACGCTGTTAGGTACGATGCCCTATTCTTCAGCCGGCGATGTTATTTTTTATAAGGGCGGCCTGTACATGGCATCCACGTCGGGCATCGTCAAAATTAATGTGACGAACCCTGCTCGAAGCACACTAATTATACCTGGTTTAGCTAACGTATTCGGGATGGCGGCCGTGTCCTATAGTACCGCACCGAACAAGGTTTATGCGCTGTCTGTTAACGGTTCAAATACAGATATTTTTGAACTCGACCTGGACAATAATGTGTTGGGGGCAAAAATCGGCACGCTTCCTTATATAGTTTATGATGCCGCAAGCGTTGCTGAAGACGGCGGATCAGGTGCTTTGGGGGAGACCTTTTTTCCAAATACTTTTACGCCGAACGGCGATGGGATCAACGATATTTTCGGCCCTTACCAGGGTAGCCGGACAGATATTAAGTTTAGTATTTACAACAGATACGGTAAACTTATTTTTAATTCAGCAAGTTCTAAAAACGGCTGGGACGGGCGATACAATGGACGGGAAGTCCCGGCAGGCGTTTATTATTGGGTGGCCAATTATATCAATATCGAAGGAAGAACATTAACAATGGCAGGGTATGTTACTTTGATCAGATAAAGCCGGCACTTTTACAGGTATTAAACTTTGCTTTTATCCAATAGGAAGTTTCCTAATACTAAATAATCCATTTCGGTATTCATAAAATCATGGTATGCATCGTCGGGCGTACAAACAATCGGTTCATCCCGAACATTAAAGGAAGTATTGATCAGCATAGGGCAGCCGGTTATTTTTTTGAAATCGCTGATAAGCTGGTAAAATTTGGGGTTTGATTCTTTGCTAACTGTTTGCACCCTGGCCGAATAATCAACATGAGTAATTGCCGGCACATCCGAACGGATAAATTTCAACCTGTCATAGATATTAAAATCAGCATAATTTTCTGGTTCAGCTTTGCGCAGGCTATCCTTTAACAACGATGTAAACAACATATAAGGCGATGGCAATGTGGTTTCGAAATAATCTGAAACATCTTCCGCCAAAACTGCCGGTGCAAAAGGCCTGAACTCTTCGCGCGACTTTATTTTTGAATTGATAATACTTTGCATTAAGGGATTTCTCGGATCGCCTAAAATACTTCTGTTTCCTAATGCTCTCGGTCCAAATTCCATTCTATCCTGCAGCCAGCCAATTACCTTTCCATCGGCTATTTTTTGGCTTACCGTGGCAGTTAATTCGCTGAAATTTTCAAAATATACGTAGCCTGCGTTGTACTTGCGAATCACATTCAGGATCTGCTTATCCGCGTATTGGGGGCCCAGGTATGCGCCTTTCATGGAATCAGAAGAAATATTTATGTTTCTTTCATTTTTTCCTCCGATATAATAGGCGGCATAAGCAGCACCTAACGCACCTCCCGCATCACCCGCCGCAGGCTGGATCCAAATATTTTCGAACAGTCCCGAATTTGCTATTTTACCGTTCGCCACGCAATTTAAAGCTACACCGCCGGCCATAACCAGGTTTTTGCTATTTGTTACCCTTTTTGCTGTGTTAACCAATGCAATGATAATCGACTCCGTTACTTCCTGAATGGCGAGTGCCAGGTTCATGTGTGCCTGGCTAATTTCTGATCCTGCCAACCGTCTGGGCACACCAAAAAGGCCTTCCCATTTTCTATCATTTGTCATCGTCAATTTAGTGGCAAAGTCAAAATAGCGCATATTCAGAATAATAGAGCCATCTTCCCGTATGTCAACCAGCTCAGCCAGTATTTTTCGCTTAAATTCCGCCGTTTGAGTGGCGTTGGGGTTACCATAAGCGGCCAGTCCCATCAGCTTATACTCCCCGCTATTTACGCTGAACCCCAAATAATAGGTAAAAGCGGCATATAAAAGGCCTATGGAATGCGGGAAATGAAGCTCTTTTAATATTGTTATTTTATCAGCCTTTCCGTGGCAAATAGTGGTAGTTGCCCATTCGCCAACGCCATCAATAGTCAAAATTGCTGCATCATCAAAAGGAGAGGGGTAATAAGCACTCGCCGCGTGCGATAAGTGATGTTCAGGGAATAAAATTGGGATTTTGATAGTTCCAGGCTGACCGATCTTTTTTCGGATCAACTTTTTTATAAAAAGTTTTTCGTTGATCCACACCGGCATTGCCCTAACAAAACTTATTAATCCTTTTGGGGCGAAAGCATGATAGGTTTCCAGTAAGCGTTCAAATTTAAGCAGCGGCTTATCATAGAACGCAACAGCCGAAAGATCGTTATAATCAATGCCACCTTCTTCCAAAACATACTTTATCGCATTGTCGGGGAAACCGGCATCATTCTTTATCCGCGTAAACCTCTCTTCCTGGGCGGCGGCAATTATTTCACCATCGATAATAAGGGCTGCTGCACTATCATGATAAAATGCCGAGATTCCGAGTATTGCAATGGCCACCTGGTATTAAAATAAAGAATAAATAAAGGGGCCCAAAGCCGGTACACTTGCCAATATGATCAGGACAGAAAACAATACTAAAATCACTACAAGCGGAATTAACCAGAATTTTTTCCGTGTCTTTAAAAAAAGTAACAGTTCTTTTAAAAATTCCATCGCATTAAAATGTATGTAAAATATCAGATTCCGCATATAAGTGATCCCTGTCAACCATTACAGACTGTTTGCCTTTTTTAAATTGCTTTAACCGCAGGCTATCCTTCCCCAAAAGCCGCCTGATTAAACCAACAGGGGTAACAACTAAAAAAAATATTATCGTTAGTATAATTGCCGGACCCACCAAACTTAATAATTCGGACAAGCCAAACCAAACAACAGCAAATGGATAGAAAATAATTGGTAAAACAATAGTAACAAGCATCAGCACAAATGCAGTGGTAACCAGGTGATCATTTTTATATCGCAATGCAAAAAATAAAACAGCCAGGGCGGCAACCTGGCCAAACTCCATGCATTGCTTTTTGGTAACCTTTGTGGTTATTTTTTTAGCTGTTTTCATTTATTTGATGCGCTTTTACTTTGACCGATAATTAACAAAGCAACCTTATTTTCAGGATCCGATTTCAATGTTTTTGCAGCATATTTTGCTGCCGCTTCTTTGTTCCCCATTCCCGAATAGGAATTTGCTATCTGCGATAACACCGGAACGTTTGTTGTATCTCTTAAATATTGCTGTTGCAATTGTATAATTTGTTCGGTATTATTTTTTATTGGCGATAAATCAAAACCTGAAGAATTATTACTGATGGCATAATCTATAAACGGCATTGCCTCCTGCGGCTTATCCATTTTTAAATAACTCACAAACAAATAGCGGGCTTTATTAAATGATGGCGCCAGGTTAAATGATTTTCTGAAGTTAAATATAACATTTTCAGTATCATTCATTTCTCCGCTTAACATGGCGATGCGCTCATAAAGACCGGGATCCATAGGATATTCCAGCGATAGATTTTCAAGCACATTTCTCGCTTTTAACAGTTCATGGTTGTTCAAATAATATTCGTACAATTCGTCCATGATGTTGTCCCACTTTATATTTTGAAAAACAAGCTTATAAGCCAACGTTGCTTCCTTCGATTCAATTTTAATAGCGTCCGTGGCATGCGGGTCGTTATATGGCCATCTTTTTTTAAGGTTAAGCACCCTGTAAACACCCGCTAACGAATCAACCAGATTTTGCGGCTTTTTTTGCAACAGGGTTTTAAATGTCATGTCGCTTTCATTAGCTGCCGGAACAACCTGGTATTTTTCAATGGCTTCATAAAACACATCCGACATTATTGCATAGCCCCTTAAGTCAGGATGGACATGGTCAACCGTTAATTCATCGCCGATAATGTGATGATCAGCATCGTTTTCAAACGCAGCCCGCGTATCTACCAGGTGTGTGTTTGGATATTTACCGCATAAAGTTGCCAATATTTCATTAAATTTTTCAGGCGCCCTAAATCTTAAACCATCAAGATCTTTAGCTTTTAAAAAATATTTTTTTGCGTTTACAAAGTCGCTTTGTTTGTATGCAAGCTCCCCCAGGTAGTAGTTGCAAAGTGCGCTGGAGCTGTAAATCTCATCTGCCTTTTTAAACCAGGTATCAGCTGAGTTTAAATCATTGTTTTCAAAAGCTTTCAGCCCGATATCGAAAGCGGTTTTAAATCCGGGTAACTTTATACTGTCAGGCTTAAAACTTATAAAGGGCTTCAAATCCTTTTCGTTGCTTACTAAATTACTCACAAAAAGAGGAATATGCCGGTTGCTGAATAAATTCATTAGCTGATCCATGTTATCCCTGAACTGGGTCGCGCCTTTTTCATAGAGATCTGAATGATAAGGGATTTCCTGTTTGGCAACCATTAACTGCATGCGGTCGCCGCCAGGCTGTAAGCCTGTGGTTCCGAAACTTTTTTTCAAGCCTTCATAAATATTGATGATTAGTTGTGCGAGCCTCAAATTGCGCAGGCCAAGTATAAAATTAATAAGATGGGGGTTACTACCCAGGTTTTGGGTAGAGGCAGCTCCCATTGCACCATAAAATTCGTTATGGCCTGTATAAATCAGTACAGCATCAGGCTCATAATTAACAACCTCTTTTGCAAAACCTAATACCGTATAAGAGTTTACAGCAGTTAAAGACAGGTTAATTATTTCAAAATTTTTATCAGGATAAGTATGCGTTAAACGATATTGCAGCCACCTGTGAAAAGAGCCGTTATGGAAATAGGGATAGCCAATGGTTGTTGATTCTCCGAGTACAAATATCCTTATGGTGTTACTGTCTTTTTTCTTTTTAAATATTTCACTGTTACCTTTTGTGGCTATCTGCTCTTCTGTAAAAAACTTTTTTGATGCATCAGGATTAAATACAAGGTAATCTTTATCACCCTTGTACTCAATAAAAAGGCTATAACTATTCCCGTAATTAAACAGTCGCAAAAATAGCTCCAATAAAAATAAAATAAGTAAAGGGACCAGTATGATACTGATCCCTTTGAACAAAATTATTCTTTTTTTGGATGCCCCTTTTGACGCAGAAGCTATTGCTTTTTTTGACATGAATTAATCCTTCATTTAATCAAATATAAGTACATCCCGGTTAAAAAAATCAATATCCGGGGTTTTGTGTCCATTTCGGATTGAGTGTCATTTCACCAAAAGGAATAGGCGCCAGGTATTTTTGAGCAGCGTTTGTTCCCGCCGGAATTCCATTCTCCGAAGGATCTCTTCCGGCAATTACTGCCGGAAGCAATTGCAAACGAACAATGTCAAACCAGCGCATGCCAAATTCCCCGGCAAACTCATAAGCTCTTTCATAAACCACAGAGTCGCGGAATGCGGTTTGCGAAAGCCCGGGCGTGAGCGGCGCTTCGCCGGCACGTGCCCGTACCATATTGATTGCTACATACCCAGCGGCGGTTGGCCCTCCTCCAGCCATATCTGATGCTTCTGCATAATCCAGCAGAACCTGTGGATAACGAATAATTTCCGTTTCCTTATTTGTACTTGGTTGTATTGAAAGAATCTGGGTATCTGTTTCATTAACGCCGTCGCCATTAAGCCCGGCCCTGAATTTTTTGTAATACGGATGCCTTGCATGTGTTACCGGAGAATTCCATGGTGTAAGAATAAAACTTTTATCCGGCTGTATTAACTTAAGCGTGGTATAAAAAGTAAGATCGGTTCTTGAACATACCGGTGCATTTTTAAAGAAGTTAATTTCCGGATAAACGTCATCCCAGCCACTTGATCCGTCAAGGGCGACTTCATCTAATGGTACATTGGTTGACCCAAAACTGCGGTTGGGCAAGCCGCCAACAACACTATATTCTAACGCGAAAATAGATTCAGGGCAATTGTTTGTTGTAAAAACTTTATCGTAAGGAGTGCTCAGGTTGTATGCCCCGGCCTGGATTACAATGTTGGCCTCAGTTGCTGCTAATGCATAATTACTGGCTTGATTAAGAGGCCAGCCTGCCATAGTTAAATACACATCAGCCAAACAGGCGCTTGCAGAATAAGAAGTCGGCCTTCCTTGTGTTGGCGTGGTTCCTAAAAGGCTTTTAGCAGTTTGCAAATCATTAATTATTGAAGCATATACTGTACCTACATCTGCCCTTGGGGGCCTTGCATTTAAATCTAAATTAGTTAGTACCATTGGCAGTGGCCCAAATGTTCTAACCAGGTAATAATAACACAAACCCCGCAAAAAATAAGCCTGGCCAGCCGCTTCATTCTTCAAAGCATCAGTTGAATTTACTTTTGCATAGTTTGCAATAACATTGTTTGCCTGGTAAATAGCCTGCCATGGCCCATCCCATTCCGCTGTTAAGCTGGAGTTTGAACTGTTGCCGGATAAGCGGTCAAAGTCGCGAAAATCTGCTTTGTTCAGCCCCGGGTCAGTAGTTAAGTCATCTGAACCGAAATAAGAGGTTTCCTTACTCGTAAATCCCCATGCGCCGTCCCTGGCAATAGCTATGTATATGGCGTTAACGGAAGCGTCAAGATCGCTTTGCGTTTTAAAATATGTTTGCGGCGTTAAATTGGCTTTCGGGTCTTCTGTAAGTTTCACACAACCCGCAATCGCAATTAAAGCAACAACTGCTAATAATAATGAATATCTCGTTTTCATTTCTAATATTTTAGTAGTAAATAATATCAATTTATTTTAAAAACCCAGTCTTACTCCAACGGTAAAAGTTTTCGGATTTGGAATTACACCAAACTCCTGTCCCTGGGTAATTGCGTTTCCTGCATTATCAATTTCCGGATCATATCCTTTGTAATGTGTGATAGTAAGCAGGTTTTGTCCGCTCACATAAACTTCGAGGTTATTAACGCTAACTCTTTTTATCCATGCGGCAGGCACCCTGTAAGAAATTAACACGTTTTTTAATTTAGCATAGC
>Ga0207060_10379_pt1 | contig 12469 bp, 15 predicted proteins | sample Alteio_BWMinCont_30_FD_153270 | JGI IMG/M metagenome (GOLD analysis project Ga0207060, IMG submission 153270) | Enriched cells from forest soil in Barre Woods Harvard Forest LTER site, Petersham, Massachusetts, United States -... | ecosystem: Environmental > Terrestrial > Soil > Temperate forest >...
TTTCTACTTTCTACTTCAGGATTTGTTTATGGTTGGGTAACTGATCCGGATAAAAGTTCTGCCATTAGTCTGACTGTTAACAGGACTGCTGATTTTAACGGACATATTGTTTATCAGGGGAAAAATAATTATTCATCTGCTTCTGATGCATATAAAGAAGAATTTCAGGCATCCGGAATAAGTTACGATCAGGCGTATACTTCACCCGGTCTTTCATATGGCACCAGGATGGCGCTATATACATATTTGATTGATACATCGCAGGGGGGCCTTGGACCAATTATCGCACAACCGGATAAAGTGCTTGCAGCAGGCGGGCTACTGGGACAGAATACAGATATTAGGAATTCAGGAGGCATTACAGAAATAGCACTTGGAATCGCAGGTTCATCTAAGGATAAATGGTATTGGGGAATTTCGATCGGAATTCCTATCGTGAACTACCAGCGTACTACACAATACACTGAAACAGATCTTAGCGGTGATAATAACAATGATTTTGGATCTTATACTTACACGGAATCTTATTCAGCTAAGGGTGTAGGTGTAAATGGAAGATTTGGTGCCATTTTTCGGCCTAATTTAAACTGGCGATTCGGCTTGGCTGTTCATACTCCCACCTTTTATTCAATTACCGATCACCTCTCTTCTGCCATGACAACCAATACGGAGGGCTATGCAGGAACACGTTCCATTCAATCCGATACTTTGGACATAATTTCCAATTCAAGTAATAGCCTTGAATATGACCTGCAATCACCCTGGCATCTCGTAGCAAGCGGCTCCTATATTTTCCCAGGAGCTGTAACTGAAGGAAAGATGGGATTTATTACAGCTGATATAGAATATGTAGCCAACAGAGACGTCAGATATAGTTTTCCGCTTGATAATAATGGTAACCAGCCTGACAACAGTTATTTTGATCCACTCAACAATACGATAAAATCATATTATAAAAACACATTTAATTTCAGACTGGGCGGAGAATATAAAGTAAATGAAATGGCATACCGCCTCGGCGCATCTTATTCAATGAATCCATATTCATCGCCGGATTTAAAAGCAAACCGAACTACTTTCAGCGGTGGTCTTGGTTATCGGAAAAAAGGAATTTTTATAGACCTCACCTACGTAGAAGCTATAATGAACGATGTGAATTTCCCGTACAGACTCACAGAAAAAGACAATTATTATTCAACAGTGAAACAGTATACGGGAAATCTGATCCTTACATTCGGCATTAAGTTTTAAGCGTTGAGTAACCCGAAAGGATTTTATTAAAAAAATCCTCGTCCAGCCAAATCAGTTTTTCATTTTTATTCAACCACGTCATCTGGCGCTTAGCGTAATGCCTGGTATTTTGTTTTATCCTGGAAACGCTGTCTTCCAGGCTGGATTTACCTTTCAGGTAATCAAATAATTCAGAATATCCAACCGTTTGCAGCGCATTTAAGTGCTGGTAAGGAAGAAGGGTAGCAGCTTCATCGAGTAATCCCGAATCCATCATGATATCCACTCTTTCATTTATTCTATGGTATAATTCTTTTCTGGCTATTCGTAATCCGAATTCAAGAATTCGGTAAGGCTTTTGTTTTTTTTGTTGCTTTCTGAAAGAAAGAATGGATCGTCCGGTACTTTGAATTACTTCAAGTGCCCGCATCATTCGTTGTGGATTAGCAATTTCGCCAGATGAAAAAAATAATGGATCTTCTTCGCGGATGGAATCGATTAACCAGGAGATTCCGCGCCCATTATAATTATCAATGATTTTTTCCCTGATCTCCTCATCAATGACCGGGATTTCATCGAGGCCATCGCGAAATGCCTTGATATAAAGCCCTGTACCCCCGCACATGATAACAATTTCATTGGTCAAAAAAATTTCATCGCACCATTGCATCGCAAGAGATTCGAAAATGGACGCGTTTACTTCATCATGAATTGAATGGGAATTGATGAAAAAATGCTTCACCTGCCTGAGTTGTGACTGGTCTGGTTTAGCCACTCCGATATTCAGTTCACGAAAGCACTGTCGGCTGTCTGCTGAAATAATAGAAGTATTGAAATGTTTTGCAATTTCCAGTGCCAGCTCTGTTTTACCGGAAGCTGTCGGGCCTGTAATAATAACTACTGTTTTGGGAGACATTATCAGAGTAGGGTATCCTCTTCCGGACCAAATTCTTCTTCAACATCCAGGTCACCGGTTTCTTCTCCAACTTCGCTGAACCCTTCAGCACTTTTGTTAAGATCATATTTCTCTTCCACTTCAGCCAGCTTATCACCAATCAATCCCCGGGTACCGTATTGGGAAGGACCGACACTCTCGGATTTCACAATGGCCGGATATTCCAATTTGCTATTTTCTTCTTTGGAAACATGGATGAGTTCAATAAGAAAATACCAGTTTTTTACGAAATCATACAGATAAACAAATTTCTGATTGGGGTCCTTGATTTCGGAACCAATGCTTGTTTCGGTCATCAGTAACGGAGTTACTTTATAGTCTCTGTCATATTTATCCAGCGAAATTTCCCTTCCACGTTGCCAATGGTCATTACTGCGGAAGAAGGTAGCCTGGTGTTTATTATCAAACTCATAGGCTTTCAAAATCACCTGATGCAATTCGAAAAAATGCTGATTATGCTTTACCACTACATCACGGTAAACACTGTCATCTTCTTCAAAATAAACCCTGAATTTTAAAACTGCCATAATAGTAAAGGTTAGAAAGCTCAAAAATAAATGAAACCAGCAAATTATCAGCCAGCTTATTTTAAAGGGGATCTGCCTTCATATCGTTAGCTAACTGGTTTCAAATCCATGGCCGCTGCTTTTTCCAGCATGAATTGATAAGCTGCTTCATAAGAATTCGCAATTTCTCCTTCCAGAATCGCTTCCCGGATCATATTTTTCAGGTCCCCAACTTTTTTTGAAGGTCCGATACCGAAGATTTCCATGATCATTTCTCCTGAAACCGGAGGTTGCCAGTTCCGGATCCTGTCCTTTTCCTCTACTTCTGTGAGGCGTTTACGTACCAGTTCAAAATTTTCAAGATATTTTTTAACTTTTTGTTTGTTCTTCGAAGTGATATCTGCTTCACATAAAATCATGAGCGAATCAATATCTTCCCCTGCATCAAATAATAATCGCCGGATTGCGGAATCTGTGATATTTTCTTTTGTCAGGCTGATCGGCCGTAGATGATGCTCAACCATCTTGCGCACGAAACGCATTTTCTCATTCATCGGTAATTTCAATTTATCAAATATCTTCGGAACCATACGTCCGCCTACTACTTCATGACCGTGAAAGGTCCACCCATGACCCTGCTCAAATTTTTTTGTAGCCGGTTTACCGATATCATGTAAAATTGCGGCCCAACGAAGCCAAAGATCGTTTGTATTTACAGAAATATTATCAAGTACCTGAAGGGTATGATAGAAATTATCTTTATGTCCAAGTCCGTCAATATATTCTGCGCCTGCCAGCTCAGTCATTTTAGGGAAAATAATCTGCAATAAACCGGATTTATAAAGAAGCTCAAAGCCAACTGAAGGTTTATCAGAAGCAATGATTTTATTGATTTCCTCCGTAATCCGCTCCTGGGATATAATGCGAATCCTGTCAGCATCCTCAATTATTGCGCTGAAAGTTACCTGATCGATTTGAAAGTCCAGCTGGGTCGCAAATCGAATAGCACGAAGCATCCGCAATGGGTCATCACTGAATGTTTTCAGGGGTTCCAGCGGGGTATGAATTCTTTTTTCTTCCAAATCCCGGACTCCATTAAATGGGTCAATAAGCTGGCCAAAGTTTTTCTTATTCAGACTGATTGCGAGGGCATTGATTGTAAAATCCCGGCGATTCTGATCATCTTCAAGTGTGCCCGGAATGACTTCGGGTTTCCGGGAAGAGCTGCGATAACTTTCTTTTCTTGCGCCTACAAATTCCACATCCAGCATCAGGCCATCTGATTCCTGGATTTTGAAATGAGCCGTACCGAAATTTTTGAAAAAAGCTACAGCAGGTTTTGGATTATAATAAGCAGCTACTTCATTTGCCAGATCAATAGCATTGCCGACACAAACAATATCTGCATCGCTTGTTGGTCGTCCAATGATTTTATCCCGCACAAATCCGCCAATAACATAAACCTCCGTCTGCATTCGGGAAGCTGCATCTGCAATTCTTTCAAATAAAAGCAATTCTATTTCAGAACAGGAAATTTCCATCCCGTCAAAGATAAATCATAAGGCTTAAAGCCTAAAGCTTGGCTGAAAGCACAAATCCGATAAAAATTTAAAAATGTGAAAATCAATTCTGCAAATGAAATCAAACATCCCATATTATTTAATTTCCTGACCATTATTCCGGAAGTGTTTTGATAAGTTGTTCCTGCCTGATGTCCATGGCACATCTGAAATGTTTTTCAGGACAGGATTCATAGCCGTGGAGGCCACAAGGGCGACAATACAACGGCTGCTCAATTTCCACAATATACCGGATATCGGAAAGAGGTCCGAAGCCGAATCCCGGGATAGTGGAGCAATATATCGCCGTTACAGGTGCATTCATCGCTGAAGCAAAATGCAGAGGAGCTGAATCATTAACATAATTCATACTCGCCCTGCTCATGAGCGCTGCAGATTGTAAATATGATAATGATCCTGTAAGCACTTTAATTTCGTTCCGGTTGCAGGATTGACGGATAAATTCACATAATGATCTGTCACCCGGTCCGCCCAATAAATAAATTTCAATTCCTTCAGGAACGGAATTAATAAATGATATCCATTTAGAAGCTGGAAACTGTTTGGTGAACCATACAGATGCAGGACTCACCGTAATAAATTTCGAACCCAGAAATGTATTAACGGAGACAAAGTCTGCCGGAGAAGGATACAGCTTTGGCCTAAAATAACTGTCATCGGTATATTCACGGATCAGTTCGAGATTCCTTACTGTTTCATGAATAGCTTGATCACCACCAACCTGATGCCTTATTTTTCTTGTAAATAAAAAGCTCAATGGATTTTTATCAAATCCTATAAGTTCCTTCGCCCCCGAAAAGGCAGTCAGTAACCCAGTAGCAAAAAATCTTTGTAAGTTAAAGATTTTATCATACCTGTTTCTTCGTATGCGGGCCAGCATCCGGATAAGATTTTTCTGTTTATTTTGTTTCTTATTCCAGATCAGTATTTCATGAATATAAGGGTGACCAGACAGAAGTTGTTCATTCCCCCTGCGTAATAAGAAATCTATTTCCGCATCAGGAAAAAAATGATGAAGTTTTTCGATTAAGGGTGTTGCTAGCACGACATCTCCAATAAATGCTGTTTGTATAATAAGAAATTTCTGCAAAGATTTTTATTAAAAGAGAAATAATTAAAATATATGAAATTGCACTCTCACACTCTCACACTCTCACACTTTTACGCGCCCTGTACAATAATCATCTTCGTTTTCGCTGAACGCTGTCTGATTAGTTTAGCTTCGGTATATAATTCGGAATGCCACCATTCATTTGCTATCTCAACTGAAGGGAATTCCAAAACAACGATTCTCTCGGGTTCCCAGTTACCTTCCAATGTAATTGTTTTCCCTCCCCGAACAACAAATTTGCCATTGAAAGCAGCAATAGCTGCCGGAGTTAGTTTTTTATAATTTTCATATTCCAGGTGGTCATTGATTGACACTTCTACAATTACATATGCGGGCATAACTAAAAAATTATTAAGATTAAACATTCCGTTTATGTCAGGATCTTATTATAGTCGGTATTCCTGATTTACTAAATCGAATCATTGAAGAAGCTTTTGCCATTTGATTGTCATTCTGACGGTATTTCACAATATAGTCAACACCCTGCTTTATTCTTTCCGATATCCCCGCGAAGTTTTGCGGTGAATCCTGACCTGAAATATTTGCAGAAGTGGATACAATCGGTTTGCGGAACCTTTTTATTAAATGCCTGCAAAAATCCTCCCTGACAATTCGGATGGCTATGGATCCGTCTTTACTTATCAGGTTTTCAGCAAGGCCCAGGGCACCTTCATATATTATCGTGGTGGGTTTGGTTGTTTTTTTAAGGTACTCAGTTATAAAAGGCTCTGCATGACTCGTATAGCGATTAATATCTTTCGGATCAGCTAATAAAACTATCATGGATTTAGATTCAGATCTTTGTTTGAGAAGAAAGATTTTTTTGACGGCTTCCGGATTAGTGGCATCGCAACCAATTCCCCAGATGGTATCCGTCGGATACAAGATAAGCCCCCCCTGCCTCAATGTTTCCAGGCTTTGAATGATATCATTATCAAATTCCAACAATTGATTTTCGGTAAAAATACCGAATGATTTAAAATACAATAGGATCTATCCTTTCAGATTAAGACATCAGCCTTATGTTTGCAGAAAATAAATCTGATGGAACTTAAAGCAAGGATTGAAGAAGTGTGGAGGAACAGGGAATTACTTAAAGATCATAAATATACAGATGCCATTCAGGCGGTAATTGAAGAAACGGATAAGGGTCGTTTGCGAGTTGCCGAGCCTTCCGGAAATGACTGGAAACTGAATGAATGGGTGAAACAAGCCATCCTCATGTACTTCGGAATCCGGCAGATGAATACGTGGACGGTAGGTCCTATGGAGTTCTATGATAAGATGGCATTGAAGAAAGATTATGCAGCGCTTAATGTGCGGGCAGTACCACACGCTATTGCACGTTATGGCGCTTATCTAGGAAAGAAAGTTGTGCTAATGCCCAGTTATGTAAACATTGGAGCTTATGTGGATGAAGAAACGATGGTGGATACCTGGGCTACCGTTGGAAGTTGCGCACAAATTGGAAAAGGCGTTCATCTAAGCGGAGGAGTTGGCATCGGTGGAGTGCTGGAACCACTGCAGGCTGCTCCGGTGATTATTGAAGACGGTTGTTTTATCGGCTCGAGATGTATTGTAGTTGAAGGAGTACGTATTGAAAAAGAAGCGGTACTTGGAGCTAATGTGGTCCTTACACAGAGTACAAAAATCATCGATGTGAGTGGCAGTTCACCTGTTGAATATAAAGGTCGCGTTCCTGCTAGAAGTGTGGTTATACCCGGTTCCTACACGAAGAAATTTCCTGCTGGTGAATACCAGGTTGGCTGTGCACTGATCATTGGTCAGCGCAAAGCATCAACCGACTTGAAAACAAGTCTTAATGATGCGTTGAGGGAATTTGCGGTTGCGGGATAGAAACAAGTGTGAGAGTGTGAGAGTGTGAGAGTGTAATAATGAAATTTCTGAAAGCCCTCACTCTCACACTCTCACACTCTCACACTCTCACACTTAAATTGAATCTTGCAATTAATTAGAGTAATACAAGTCAGGATTATTCCTCTCAGCCGCTTCAATTTCTGTATAGTCTGAAAGAATATCGGCTTTATTCTTTCCAATACATATATCATGTTCAAAATGTACGGATACACTATGGTCAACTGTTCTTACTGTCCATCCGTCGGGTTCAGTAAATACATCACGCTTACCCAGATTAATCATTGGCTCGATGGCAAGGATTAGTCCTTCGCGCATTTTAATTCCAGATCCGCGTTTGCCATAATTTGCTACCTGTGGGTCTTCGTGAAGACTTCTGCCCAAACCGTGACCCACGAGTTCGCGCACAACGCCATAGCCATATTTCTTTTCAGTATGTTCCTGGATAGCATAAGATATATCCCCAACCCGATTACCAGCGGTTGCTTTTTCTATTCCCTTATATAAGGATTCTTTAGTTACACGTATAAGTTGTGCAATAGCCACACCAGGATTACCGATTGCGAAGGTATAAGCGTGGTCTCCGTGAAATCCGTTTTTTAATACTCCTATATCGATGGAAATAATATCACCTTCTTTCAATTCATTTTCATTAGGGAATCCGTGAACGACTACATCATTAACTGAAATACATGAATTATAAGGATATCCATGATAATTTAGAAAAGAAGGAATGGCAACATGGTCACGGATAAAGCTTCCGATAAATTTATCTAGTGAAAGCGTAGTAATTCCAGGTTTGAGCAGTTTGGCGGTTTCAGTAAGTGTTTTACTTACCAGCAGGGCACTTTCCCTGGCCATTTCAATTTCTGCTTTGGTTTTGTGATAGATCATCCTAGATCACCGCATTGGTAACCGACTGACGGCCCTGGATTCGGCCTGATTTCATCAGCCCGTCGTATTGACGCATCAGCAGCTGGGTTTCAATCTGCTGCAAAGTATCAAGAATTACAGCCACCATAATCAGCAAAGAAGTTCCTCCGTAAAATGCTGCAAAACCCTGCGTAACTCCTGCGCGTTGTGCAAATCCGGGAAGAATTCCTACAATCGCCAGTAAGACTGCACCTGGAAGAGTAATCTTATCCATCACTGAGCCAATAAAATCTGCGGTTGGCTGACCAGGTTTTACTCCGGGTACAAAACCATTGTTACGTTTGAGATCATCAGCTACCTGTTTGGGATTAAAGATCAGGGAAGTATAAAGGAATGTAAATCCGATTACGATGATCCCATAGAAAATCATATGAACATAATCACGCGGATCAGAAAATATTCTTGAAATGCCTTCTTTATTTTCAAAACTGGTATAAGAAATCAATGTTGGAAGAAACATGATGGCCTGTGCGAATATGATGGGCATTACTCCGGCACTGTTTACTTTCAATGGAAGAAACTGACGTGCACCACCAAACTGGCGATTACCCACAATTTGTTTGGCATAATTTACCGGCACTTTCCGTACACCCTGAATCAAAACGATTAGACCCATTATAACGGCGATGAGTATCGCAACTTCAATTACAAAAAGAAGAATGCCTCCGCTCCCATTTACAGCTTTAGACTGGAATTCGCGCGACAGGGCACCTGGAAAACGGGCAAGGATACCAATCATGATGATGATGGATGTCCCATTACCCAAACCTTTATCTGTAATCTTTTCACCAATCCACATCACGAATAGCGTGCCTGCAGTTAGCAGTATGGGAGTTGTAAGCCAGAAAAAAGCACTGAAGCTATCAATGATTGCATCGTGGCCCATTGTTTTCAAATAACCCACATAAGCATATGCCTGAGCAAATGTTACAATTACCGTGAGATAGCGTGTCCATTGATTAATTTTCTTTCTGCCGCTTTCACCATCTTTTTGAATTTTTTGCATCTGGGGTACCAGGATACTCATCAGCTGCATGAATATGGATGCGGAGATATAAGGCATGATTCCCAGTGCGAGAATGGAAGCCTGAGAAAAAGCACCACCGGAAAAAGCATCAATCAATCCAAGCGCGCCGGTTTTTGCTCCACTAAGACTCGCCAGTTTGTTTGGATCAATTCCTGGTAAAACGATATAGGTACAGAATCTGTAAACCAGCAATAAAGTAAGCGTCGTGAGGATCTTACTCTTTAATTCCGGAATACTCCATATATTTTTTAAAGTATCAAAAAATTTCTTCACGTTCTTCGTAATTATTTAGGAACTGTTGCGAGCAAAAAAGACGATCGGAATCGTCTGTGCAAGTTAATGACTATTTTAGGATTTAGCACCTACAACCGGCTTCTTCAACTCGATGATTTCGAGAGAACCCCCGGATCCTTCAATTGCCAGTTTGGCTTTTTCGCTCACTGCGTTTACTTTGAAATTTAGTTTGGATTTCAATTCCCCTTTTCCCAGGATTTTAACCAGGTCTGTACGTGAAATCAATCCGCTTGCGTATAAATTAGCTACTGAAATCTCCTTAATATCATATTTCTCAGCGAGTTGTTCAATCTGGGAAAGATTGAATACTACATATGACACACGATCAGGGTTTTTAAAACCACGCTTTGGTAACCTGCGCTGGATTGGCATCTGGCCACCTTCATGCGCCATCTTGCGCTGATAACCGGCACGGCTTTGTCCCCCTTTATTACCCTTGGTAGATGTTCCTCCTTTACCGGAAGCTTCACCACGGCCAAGTCTTTTTTCTTTATGCGTTGAGCCTTTTGCCGGCTTGATGCTATGTAAATTCATCATTGTTAATTATAAAATTTGATTCCGCCTGCTTGCGGATAAAAAAGTTTTTCCAACGTCTCACACTCTCACACTCTCACACTAAATATTTATACTTCTTCCACTTTTAATAAATGCTCTACTGTTCTTATCATGCCAAGCACCTGAGGTGTTGCTTCGATTTCTCTCGGATTGTGCAGCTTTTTCAAGCCCAGTGCCTGCAAAGTTAATTTTTGTCTTTCCGACCTGTCAATGCCGCTTTTTATCTGTGTAATGCGTAACTTTTTCATTTCCTTCTGATTTATTCCGGTTTATCCGTTGAATACTTTCTTCAATGAAATATTTCTCGTTCTTGAAACCTGTATGGGTTCCCTCAATAAGCCAAGGGCCTTGAAAGTAGCTTTAACAACATTATGCGGATTGGCGGATCCAAGTGATTTAGCCAACACATCCGTAATACCAGCACTTTCCAATACGGCACGCATACTTCCTCCGGCAATTACACCAGTACCATGGGCAGCTGGCTTGATCAAAACTTTTGCCGCACCTTCCTTGGCCAGTTGATCGTGTGGGATTGTTCCATGCATCACAGGAACCTTTATCAGGTTCTTCTTTGCATCTTCAATACCTTTTGTGATGGCTTCCTGCACTTCTTTGGCCTTTCCCAAACCATGACCAACCACACCGTTTTCATTTCCAACTACCACAAGTGCGGAAAAACTGAAAGCACGTCCGCCCTTGGTCGTTTTTACAACCCTGTTAATGGAAACCACTTTTTCTTTCAACTCCAGGTCCCCGGCTTTGATCTTAGATATACTAGTTGTTGACATGATAATTATTTACGAATAAACTATTTAAATATTTAAAACTGAAGGCCGCCTTCACGGGCTGCTTCAGCAATGGCTTTTACTCTTCCATGATACAGATTACCACCCCGGTCAAATACTACTTTTATGATCCCCAGTTCGGTCGCCTTACGCGCAATCGTTAAACCAACTAGTTTGCTTTTTTCTGTTTTTGTTACTTTCTGCGCGATAATATCTTTATCACGTGAGGAAGCAGCAGCCAATGTTGTTCCGTTATCATCATCAATCAGCTGCGCATAAATCTCGCTATTGCTTCTGAAGACGGACAAACGCGGTTTGTCAGCACTTCCTGCAACTTTTTTGCGGACGCGGTATCTGATTTTCTGTCTTTTTATTAACTTATCCATCTCTTTGAATTTGAAAATTTGTTCTTTAACATTCAGTGCGAATATTTCCACACTCTCACACTCTCACACTCTCACACTATTTTCCCGCCGCCTTTCCCGCCTTCTTCCTTACAATTTCACCTGTATACCGAATACCTTTACCCTTGTATGGTTCAGGTTTACGTAAACCCCGGATCTTGGCAGCAACCTGTCCTATAAGTTGTTTATCTGATCCCTCCAGCATGATTTTGGGATTCTCTCCTTTTTCCTGAGCTGTTGCCAGTTTCAGTTCTTTAGGAATTTCAAAAATGATATTACGAGAATATCCTAATGCAAGATCAAGCAGGTTTCCCTGGTTGGATGCTTTAAAACCGACACCTATAAGTTCCAACTGTCTTTTATAACCTTCCGTAACTCCCTTCACCATGTTCGATAATAATGAACGATATAAACCATGTAAAGCACGGTGACGGATCTGATCGGTCGGGCGTGAAATTTCAATCTTATTTTCTTTCACTTCAACCTTGATATCACGGTCGATCGCCTGCTTCAGTTCTCCCTTCGGGCCTTTTACTGTAACCGTATTATTGGCACCCACAGTAACTGTGATTCCGTTGGGAATGAGAACCGGTTTTTTTCCTATCCTGGACATATTTTCTAATTTGAGAATTTGATCCCGGCATGTGCGGGAGAAATAATTATTGACGTTCACTCTCACACTCTCACACTCTCACACTTTCTTAATACACATGACAAAGAACCTCTCCACCTACATTCTGCGCCTTTGCATCTTTATCAGTCATTACTCCTTTTGAAGTTGATACAATGGCAATTCCCAAACCGTTTTTTACACGTTTAAATTCCACAGGACTCGCATATTGACGCAGACCGGGACGACTCACTCTTTCGAGACTACGGATAGCCGGTTCCTTTGTAGCCGGATCGTACTTCAGTGCGATCTTGATCACGCCCTGTTTACTGTCGTCTTCAAATTTGTATTTAAGGATATAACCCTTGTCGTACAAAATTTCTGTCATCCGCTTTTTCAGGTTCGAAGCTGGAATCTCTACGATCCGGTGATTCGCCAACTGCGCATTACGGATTCTGGTGAGAAAATCTGCTATAGGATCTGTTACCAAAAAATGCATCACCGGTGCGTTTGAAAAACCGTTGCCAGTTAACGGGCAGACCACGTGGTTATATCCGTTATTTCGGTGTATCCAGGAATATCTTCCGGGATATGGCCCTGCAAG
>Ga0207060_10380_pt1 | contig 12455 bp, 7 predicted proteins | sample Alteio_BWMinCont_30_FD_153270 | JGI IMG/M metagenome (GOLD analysis project Ga0207060, IMG submission 153270) | Enriched cells from forest soil in Barre Woods Harvard Forest LTER site, Petersham, Massachusetts, United States -... | ecosystem: Environmental > Terrestrial > Soil > Temperate forest >...
GGGCGCAGTATGGGGCGACTATGACAATGACGGTTATGAAGATCTGTTCCTGATCAAGTGGGGTCGCCCCGAGTTGTTTCATAACGATCAGGGCCACGGCTTTACTCGAGTAAGTGAACAAGCAGGACTGCCTCCTTGGATCAACGCCAACACTGCTATCTGGTTCGACTACGATGGCGACGGTTTGCTCGATCTTTTTGTCGGCGGCTATTATCCGGAAGATGTTGATCTCTGGCACCTGAAATCAACCAAAATGATGCCCGAGAGCTTCGAGTACGCCAAGAATGGCGGGCGTAAATATCTCTTCCACAACTTAGGCAACGGCAAGTTTGAAGAAGTGAGCGCAAAGGTAGGGATCGCGAGCAGACGATGGGCTTTGGCCGCCGCCGCTGGTGACCTGCGCGGTACCGGGCACCCCGATCTCTTCATCGCCAATGACTACGGTGTTTCCGAGTTGTACCTCAACGACGGCAAGCGTTTCCATGAAGCCGGCGAGCAGACTGGCGTAGGCTTCGCTCCTAAGAGCGGTATGAATGCTGCCTTCGGTGACATCTTCAATCAGGGCCGCTATTCAGTCTACGTCTCTAACATCTCCGAAGACGGCGTACTCATCCAGGGCAACAACCTGTGGGTCCCAAAAGAAGGCACCTCAGGTAACGACATCAAGTTCGAGAACCTTGCACGCGATATGGGCGTAGAACTGGGTGGATGGAGTTTCGGCGCTCAGTTCGGCGACCTGAACAACGACGGAACGCTCGATCTCTTCCTAACCAACGGCTATGTTTCTCTCGATCGCAAGCGCAATTACTGGTATGACTTCTCGAAAGTAGCAGGCGGCAATGCTTCGATCATCGGCGATGCCAAAGACTGGCCCGCAATGGATGGCCGCAGCCTTTCCGGCTATCAACAAAAGCACGTGTGGCTGAACGATGGCGCAGGCAAATTTGTCGACGTAGCACAGGCAGTAGGAGTCACAGATACTCACGACGGGCGCGCTGTTGCACTCGTCGACTTATGGAACCGCGGTGTGCTCGATGTTGTGGTGGCGAATCAGGGTGGACCGCTGCTGCTCTACAAAAACATCGTCATGCCGGAAAACAATTGGATCGAGTTTGCGCTGACGGGAACGAAGAGCAATCGCAGCGCCATCGGCGCGCAGGTGGCGCTTTATTGGAATGGGCAGCAGCAGATCCAGCAGGTTTCCGGCGGATGCGGCTTCGCCGCGCAAAACGACCGCAGGCTTCATTTCGGATTAGGCAAGAATCCGCAAATCGAGAAAGCCGTGATTCGCTGGTCATCAGGCAAGGTTCAAACACTGAATGGCCTTGTGCTGGGCAAACTTTATAAGATTGAGGAGCCCGCATGAGCCAGCCCGCCATTACGACGCCCGCTCCCCCGAATCAAACAAAGCGGTGGAAACAGTACCTGAGCCTCGACAACCGTTTTGTTCCACCGGTTTTCATCACTCTCATTCTGCTTGTAGGGCACCTTACATTCGGCATCCTGGAAAGCTACCAGAAGACGTTGCTCGCCATTGGAACAAGCATCCTTGCAGAATTGATTCTGGGTCGTGTCTTTCTTCACAAGTGGCCGAACTTAGCCAGCGCCTACATTACAGGTATCAGCGTTGGCATCCTGCTGCGCTCACCGGCTTTCTGGCCGTATGCGCTGTGCAGTTTAATCGCGATCACTTCAAAATATGTGCTACGCGTTAAGGGCCGTCATATCTGGAACCCATCGAATTTCGGCATCTGCGTCATGCTCTTCCTGGCCTCAGAGGCCGTTGCCAGTCTGAGCATTCAGTGGGGCAACAATCTCTGGGCCATGCTTGTCATCTGGGTGCTGGGCACGGCGATTATCTGGCGCCTTCGCCGCTTTCATATCTGTGCCGTGTATGTCGTTTCGTTCATCGCACTAGCTTTCCTGCGCGCGTGGATCACAGGCGATCCCTGGCAGTCGGAGATTTCTCCCATTACCGGCCCGGAGTATCAACTCTTCATCTTCTTCATGATCACCGACCCGAAAACGACAGTCCGCTCGAAGCTGGGACAATGCGTTGTCGCATCTTGCGTGGCCGTCGTCGAGTTTTTCCTGCGACTGGATCAGAGCATCTACGCGCCGCTGTATGCCTTGTTCATCGTCGGGCCAATCGCCATGCTCATTGAGATGTGGGTGAATGCGCGTCGTCCACAACTGACGACTCCAGCTACTGCCTGAACCGTATGCGCGTAAAGATCAAAAAGGAAACTATATTCATGTCGTTCTGCCGGCCATCTCTCCGCTTTTTGCCATTGGTTTTGCTACTTGTTGTTCCTGGCTGCAAACGAGCGAATCCCGTTCCATCCGCGCAGGAGAAATCTGCCGCCGCTACCCAACCTGCTGTGGTCCCAACACCGGACTCGAATAAGAATGTCGAAGCTGCTCCGGTGCGCCCATCTGGCTCTATCCACTTCATAGACGTCACGGCCGAGGCCGGCATCCATTTCAAGCACAATAGCGGTGCTTTCGGGAAAAAGTATCTCCCCGAGACGATGGGCAGCGGTGTATGCGTTCTCGACTACGACAACGATGGCGGGCAGGACATTCTCTTCGTCAACTCCATGGATTGGCCCGAACACAAGACGAACAAGTCATTTCCTACCCTCTATCACAACAACAAAGACGGCACCTTTACCGATGTAACGCGTCAAGCCGGCATCGAGACGGAGATGTACGGCCTCGGCTGCGCCGCAGCAGACTATGACAATGACGGCTTCGACGACATCTACATCACGGCGCTCAACCGCAACTATCTCTTTCATAATCTAGGCAACGGGAAATTCGCGGACGTAACTGCCAAAGCCGGCGTCCGCGATTCCGGCTTCGCAACAGGCGCAGTGTGGTTCGACTACGACAACGACGGAAAGCTCGATCTCTTCGTCTCGCACTACGTTGATTGGACGCCTGCAACGGATCAAAACTGCAGCCTCGACGGCAAGCACAAATCTTACTGCACACCGGAGTTGTATAAAGGCCAGAGCGCAACCCTGTACCACAACAAGGGCAACAGCACGTTTGAGGACGTAACGAAGAAGGCCGGACTCTACGACCCATCGAGCAAATCCCTCGGTATCGCTCTGATCGACTACGACAACGACGGTTGGATGGATCTGTTTGTCGCCAACGATACGCAGGCGAACAAGCTCTATCACAACAATCACAACGGCACGTTCACCGATGAAGCGTTCGCTGCAGGCGTAGCTTTCAGTGATGCTGGCAAGCGCGTGCAGGCATGGGGGCCGATGCTGCCGACTATGACCTGTCCGGTCACCAGGGGCTGGTCATCGGAAACTTCGCCAACGAGAGTATGGCTTTATATCAAAACGACGGCTCCGGCCTCTTCACGGACAAGGCAATGACCAATGGCATTGGCCCGGCATCCGCCAGTGCGCTTACCTTCAGTACCTTTTTCCTCGACTACGATCTCGACGGTCTGCCCGACATCTTCGCCGCAAACGGCCACGTCGCCGACGACGTGAGCGTGGTGACACCTACACTCCATTACGCCGAGCAGCCGCTGCTCTTCCATAACAAGGGCAACGGTAAATTCGAAGATGTGACGGACAAGGTCGGTTCCGCGCTGCGGCAACCAGTCGTAGCGCGTGGTGCAGCCTATCTGGACTTTGACAACGATGGCGACCTTGATCTTGTGGTGACCACGAACAACGGCCCGGCCAGACTGCTCCGGAATGACAACGGAAATCAGAACGACGTGTTGAAAGTGAAGACCATCGGCACCCGATCGAACCATGACGGAATCGGCGCAAAAGTAACCGTGAAAACGAGCAAAGGTTTACGCCTCTTCGGCATGGTGAAGGACGGATCGAGCTACCTTTCGCAGAGCGAATTGCCGCTCACCTTCGGACTCGGTAAACCCGATGGAGACAAAACGGTAAGTCTTGAAATTGTCTGGCCCAGCGGCAAGAAGGAGGCAGTAGCGGACATCAAGCCAAACCAGTTCATTACGCTTGAAGAGGGCAAGGGCATGGTCTCCGCGCAGCCGATCGTATTTTCGCCGCCGAAGCACTGACACTAACGATAGAAGCCACAGCTCTGCAAAAGCTGTGCGATCTCCTCATGCGTAGCTTCTACTTTTGAAGCTCCGCGGAACAGATCTTCCGCGTCTACCGGATACCAATTGCGCCGTTCCTGTCTGCATAAGCCGGCTACATCCAATGGCTCAATTGTCCGAAGAATATCAACGATCAGATTCTCCGAATCCTGCTGGTTTCGTAGATGCAACGCACGTTCCAGCAACTGTCGGCACTCGGGCCCGAAGACAGGATGATCATGCAGAAGAAACGAAGATGCGAGATGCGGCTTTTTCAGTCTGCGTGAGGTCTCCGAGAAACTTGCAGCAGCAAAATAAAGCAGAGATAGCCCGGCAAAGACGGAAAAGTTGTTCATGTTTGCATAGAGGCCAGCGATCAGTCGTGACGTAGCCTTCAGCTCATCCACTGTCTGCGACGCATAATGTTGAAGCCGCGCAAGGAAACGCGGCGAGTTCCAGTCGCGCTCCAGTATGTCGGCCAGCCTGCCGATCCCCAGTAATGTCAGAGGGAATCCAGTCGAGAGAAGCGGATCTACAAATCCAGCCGCAGATGGCAGCAAGGCCCAGCGATCACCAGCGACAGTACTACTCAAGAACGAAAGCCTCGGCACATGGATAAAAGGCCGTTGAGCCTTCGCCGCTGCAAATTGCTCTTTGAGATCTGGCATGAGGTCGAGCAGACGCTCCCATGCTGGTACTCCTTCGGAAAGTCGCAAATCATTTGCGGCCTTATCCGTCACGGCCACACCGGCGCTTGTAATTCCATTGTTGAAACGCAGCACCCATATCCAGCCGCCGTCAAAAATGTGATGAACAGCCGCATCATCAAACGGATAAGGCGGAGTCTCCAGTGAAGGCTCAATCTGATCAATCCGCTTCACATGCGAGAAGTGAGTATAGAGAGAGTGGGTGCAAGGATAGCCCGGCAATTCTGCTTCACGCAGCCTCAGCACGTGATGGAGAAAGCCTCGAGGCCCCGTAGCGTCCACTACAAATCGAGCACTGAACTCTACATTCAGACCATCTCTTTGACCTTCAAGCCGCACTTCATCGTGAGCCTCGACGAATCGCTCAAGATTAACTTCATCGACATAGTCAACCCCGAGGTTCTGCGCCTGATGAACCAGAAATTCATCAAAATCCGCGCGATACCAATGCGTGTCCGCAATGCCGTCATGCGGGCTCGCCGCCACCAGAAGCTGATTGCGGTGTTCCGGATCTAGGGCATCAGCATGCCCGAGTCGATGATGATAAAAGGTGAAGCCGCGCTTCAGGCCGCATGCAATACGCGGATAGCTTTGTTGCCAGGTTCCCCACTTCGCCAGAGGCTTGATTGCAGGCAGATCATAGCGAGTGGCCAGATCGTCGAGCAACAGATTCGAGAGAGGTGTCGACGACTCGCCAATCATAAAGCGCGGGTGTTTGCCGCGTTCAAGCAGAATAGCGGAGAGCCCGAGACGTTTAGCGATCATGGCTGCAAGAGAGCCAGCAAAGCCCGATCCCACTATCGCGATGTCGTAGACGCGATTCAACTGCGGCCTTCGCAATTGCCGCAGATTGCGCGAGGTGCCACATATTGCTTGAGATTCATTTCCCGCAACCGCGCCATCCGCAACGCAGCGCAGTTTGTACAGACAGACGGTCTCGTCTGCAGATCCCAGAGATCCGCAAACACCCGCTCTCGGTTCAGTCCAACTCCATAATCCATTGCTGCTTCCAGAGTTTCCAACCGGGGGGGACTGAACTCACCACGTTCCGCCAGCACTTCCAGTGCCCCATTCCCGCCGCGTGTAGGAATCAGCGTCACAGCCGTCGCGCCGCAATCAAATGCGTAATCAACAGAGCGCTGCGCCCACTTGAGTGCTTCCACAGGCTGCATGAACGGAGGCTGAACGAGAATGAACACGCGAAGATCGATTGCGTTACGCCGTAGAAATTCTGCAGCCTCGGAAAACTGATTGAGAGTCATCCTCTTGTTCAGACGATCCAGAATCTCAGGATGAACCGTCTCAAGGCCCATCGCCACTTCCAAGCGATTCGACAGCAAATCACGGAATCTCAAACAAGATTCACCAACGAGTGCAGGATGGCTCTCCACGATAATTCGCTCAAAAGAGCGAACGCGGGCCGCAATCGCCGGATAGTCTTCAGCAGGAATCGCTTTGCGATCAAAAAAGCTGCCACTGTTGTAAAGCTTGATCTGCCGAGCAGGCGCTAGTTGTGCCAGAGCGTAGTCAATCTGCTCTGGAATTGCACCCGCAGGTACCGTCTCCGTCAAAGTATTGCGCCACAGATCACACATCAGGCAGCGCCACGGGCATTCACGGTTCGTCAGGAATATCGTAGCTACAGGCACAACTTCTCGTGTAGCCGAACACTCTTCTTCCACAAAAAAGGCATAGGGCCGACGAGGATCGAGCGCATTACGCTCCGGCCGTTGCGACACAATCCATTTGTCCCGTTCTGATGCCTGAACTGGATACGAGAAGGCCGGCTGCATGTTCACTGATAGAGCGACAGAAACTGCTTGCGATACTCAGCTTCGCGAAACGGCAATTTCTGGCGCAGCGCATCTTCAGGCAGGGCGCCATGCTGAAAGCGGCGTTTAGGGAACACAGGCATCTTCATGCCAGTCAGCTTCTCAATCCCGCGCGAGACGATTTCCCCCTTTAACTCATAGAGCCGCTCCATGCTGTAATCCGTCAGCTTAATGAACGGAATCGCCTCCGCGACAGCAACGACATGCGGTCGCGTATATGGACTGAAGCCAAGAAACCCGAAGTGGTGCGCAGGAGCATACGTGCGCGTATACGAACGGCTGAGCCCGCCGCTATAGGTAAGTGAATGCTTGATCTTTCCGACGCCCCAACCTTCCTGGTACAGCATGCGATTGTGGACCACGCTGCGGATCGTAAGCTCAGGATTCTCTTCAATCGGATAATCCTTCAGATTCTCATCGCCGCCGTCACCATCGAGTAGGTAGCGCCAATCAGGATACCGTTCGCGAATACCGCGGCATAGAGCCAAGGCCATCGTCGCCGATTCAATATCAAGCGGCTTGTAGTCCTCGACGATACGGATCGTCTCCTGTGCGTCAAGCGAAGAAGCATCCGTCTCGATCGTCTCAAGAAAAAGACCCAGCCCAAGAGCATCGAGAAACGCGCGCGCTTGCCGCATGTCAGGCCCATCCCCGAGATCCAGAACAAAGGCTTTCAGGCGGCTTAAATTCAGGCCGCGTTTTTGCATCACATGATAAGCGGTAAGAAAAACGCTTCCGCTATCGATACCGCCTGAAAAGCAGACGCCAATCGGCGTCTCAGACGGCACACGGTCGATCCATTGAGCGATTTCTTCTGCAAGGGCCGCAATGTAAGTCTCGCCGATCCGATCGCGATCCGGAGGCAGAGTGCCAAGCTCAGGCGTAAAAAAGCGAGTGTAGACCGGGTCAGGGTCAGGGCAACCGACAAGCTGAATCTCAACGAGATGATGTGCCGGAACCATGCGGGTATAGCTGGGATGAAACTGCCCCTCAAGACCTTCGCTCTTGAGCCAGTTGTATATGGCGTCAATCCGCGCAGCCACAATCAGCACCGGGCCCTCCTGCCGTTTGGCAAGAAAGTAGCGCATCGGCCGGTCGAGTGAACGCGCCATCTTCACCGTTTTCCCTGCGCGCGCAATCAAAGCAAACGATCCCGTAATCCCGCGGATAGCTACGACGGGCTGCTCAAGCAGTAAGCGCTTGGCGTCTTCGACAGTGAGATTATGAATCTGATTTGTTTCCGGCTCGATGAGATCGACAACTCTTTCTACGTATTGCTGCACTGCAATCCTCTGCATGGGTTTGATGGCAACAGTCTACGCCCTTCGAGCACTCAACGCGAAGCGATTCAGGGCTTCAATGCCGATGTTCGGCGCCGTCGATCATCGTCTATCGCGTCTTCTATAATCAGTTGCGTCAAATGCGAGTTAACGTCTATCAATCTGCCCCTTTCGGAAAACGCCAGAGCTGCTCCTTCACAGCCTGCCAAACTCCACACAAAGCGTCGATCCATTTTTGCCTGGCCAGCTTGCTTTTGCTCAGCGCGACCTTTACCGCTTCGCTACATGCCTCAACTAACGATACAACGCACGACTCAATTGCAGCTGCGCGGCTGAACAACACCGGCGTCGCTCTCATGAACCAGCAGTTGATGGAGAAGGCCCTCGCGAAATTTGACGAAGCACACAAGATCGATCCAACAGCCGCTGTGCCGATCCTGAATCAGGGGATTGCGCAGCTCTATCTGCGCAAGTTGCCTGAAGCGGAAGCGGCTTTTAAACAAGCTGCAGCCATTGATCCAAACAACGTGCGCATCTGGTACAGCCTGGGGCTGACGCACTTCACCGGCGACAATCCCGCGCTCGCGATTGACGACTTTAAACACGCCATCAAGATCGATCCAAACGATGCGGACACCTACTACTACCTGGGCTCGCTCTACCTCAATCTGAAGAACTATGAAGACGCAATCAAACAGTTCCAGGCAGCGCTGCAACTCAACCCGCTCCATGCTTCCGCAGAGTTTGGACTAGCCAGCGCGTTGCAGCGTTCCGGAAAAGTGGCTGAGGCTCACGAACATCTGCGCCGCTTTCAGAAAATCACGCAGACGAAAATTGGTACGCCCCTCACGGTCACTTACGGAGAGCAGGGCCATAATGCGACCGTGCAGGATATGCTGGCTCCTTTGCAGCCAGTAGGCCCGATGATCCCCGTCAGCTTTGCGCCCTCGTCGGGGCAGGCCTCTGCTACTGAATCAACCGCGGCGAAGGACGCAGTCGGCGGTGGCGTATGCATTCTCGATGTCGAAGGCAAGGGCGAAAAAGACATTGTCTTCATGAGCGAAGGCGATGCGGCAGTTCGGGCCTACAAGCCGCAGTCGAACGGTGCGCCAGTAGAAATTCCATCTCAGCAGACCGGGCTAGCAGCAAGCGGTCACGGAGTCGCGTGCGCAGTGGGCGACTACGACAACGACGGCCTTCCTGACCTGGCCGTCGCCCTCAGCGATCGCGTCATACTCTTCCACAATCTCGGACACGGAAAATTCGCAGATGTAACCAAGACAGTAGGAATTGAGCAGTTGAACCATCCCGCCGGACTCACCTTCGTCGATTTCGATCACGACGGCGATCTCGATCTCTTCGTCACTGGCTCTCCCCTCACGTCAGGCAAAGGCCCGAGCGTTCTTTGGCGCAATAACGGAGATTCCACCTTCACAGAATGGACGGGTCCAACCGGGCTTGCTGGAGCGGCAAACACGACCGGTGCCACGCTGTCCGACATCAACAACGACCGTGCCGTCGATCTCGTCGTTACAGGCGCCGGAAGCGCGCCGACAATCTACCAGAACCAGCGCGAAGGCGCGTTTAAGCCTGTGTCGCTCTACGACGAAGCCGGACTCGCGCCCACGCAGGGCGTCTATGTCTTCGACTTCAACAAAGATGGATGGATGGATGTTGCCGTCACGCATGCCAGTGCTCCGGGAATCAGTTTGTGGCGCAACGTAGATGGCAAGCACTTTGAGCGCGTGCCGCTGCCTGCCTCCGGCGTGACGGCGGCATGGGGGCTGACCGCAATCGATATCGACAACGATGGCTGGATCGATCTCGCTGCGGTTGTCGAAACCGCGAAAGGGCCTGAGGTGCGCGTCTGGCGGAATCGCGGCGCTCAGGGCTTCGAGGACGTCAGCGATGCAGTAGGTCTGAGTAAGTTGAAACTCCAGAATCCCCGTTCCGTCATTGCCGCCGACCTTAACGGCGACGGAGCTGCGGACCTGATCGTTACCCAATTGAACAATCCCCCGCTGGTGCTGCACAACGTAGGCGGGAACAAAAATCACTCTCTCCGCATAGACCTTACCGGCCTCGCCGACAACAAGACAGCGATCGGCACAAAGGTAGAAGTCTTTTCGAGCGGCCACATGCAAAAGTTCGAAGTGGCCGGAGGCAGCGGATATCTAAGCCAGGGTTCCACAGAAATCCTCGCCGGCCTCGGTCAGGCCGAGAGTGCCGACGTCGTTCGCCTGCTATGGCCAACCGGTGTGCCTCAGGACGAACTCGACGTCGCCGCCAACAAACCTGTTGCGCTGCAGGAACTGGATCGCCGCGGAAGTTCGTGCCCGGTGCTCTTCGCGTGGGACGGCACCAAGTACCAGTTTGTCTCCGACGTGATTGGCGCCGCCGTAGTCGGCCACTGGGTATCTCCCACATCAACAAACAAAGCCGATCCGGATGAATGGGTGAAAGTCGATGGCTCGCAGTTGAAAGCCCGCAATGGCTTACTCAGCCTGCGCTTTGGCGAGCCCATGGAAGAAATCAACTACATCGATCAGCTGCGGCTCGTGGCCATCGACCATCCGACTGGAACCGAAGTCTATCCCGATGAGCGCTTTTTGGATGAGCCTCCGTTTGCTTCAGGCGCGACTGTCGTCGCTTCTCCCGAAACGCGAACGCTGGCCGGAGCATGGGACGATCAGGGCCTTGATGTTCTGCCTCTTCTCGCCAAACGCGACCACAAATATGTCCGCGACTTCACCAATCTGAAATATGCGGGCTATGCGAACATGCACACGCTCACGCTCGATATAGGCGACTGGTCGCCGCAGAACCCTCTGCATCTCTTCCTGCACGGATTCATCGAGTACTTCAGCGCCAGCTCTATGTATGCCGCATGGCAGGGGGGCTTACAGCCGATCTCACCTTTCGTTGAGGCGCAGATGCCGAACGGCAGGTGGAAACGCGTCATCGATGACATGGGCTTCCCCGCAGGGCTTCCGCGAACAATCGTGGTCGATCTCACTGGCAAACTGCCCCAGGGCACACACCACATGCGCATCAAGACAAATCTGCAGATTTATTGGGACCAGGTGCTCGTCGACAACGGCCCGGAAATGGGGAGAAGCACGAAGCGAACCGAATTGCCACTCGCGACGGCCCACCTGGCCTTCCGCGGATATCCGCAGCAGGTAGATGGCGTCACACCCGGCGACCTGACCTATCACTACGACCGCATCAGCGCGACGGGCCCGTTCCAGTGGCAGCGCGGAAGCTACACGAAGTACGGAGACGTCACACCACTCCTGCACGCAATCGACAACCACTACGTCATCTTCGGCAGCGGCGAAGAAATCGACGCCGAGTTCAGCAACGCATCGCTCCCGCCACTTCCTTCAGGCTGGAAGCGCGACTATTTCTTCTACGCGAACGGCTTCGTCAAAGACATGGATTTCTACGAAGCGATGCCCTTCACGGTAGCGGAGATGCCTTTCCACGAAATGAGCCGCTATCCATATTCAACGAACGAGCACTATCCGGAAGACAACCGCTCCGTGCAGTATCGATTGGATTGGAACGATCGCTTCGAGTCAGGTGACCGTAAACAGAGATTCCAATTCAACTACGCGCCAAGCAATTCGCAACCAATCACACATTAGCTCCGGAACGATGCCGTTTCACCGAACGGCATCGCCTCACAAAAGCGGTGGAGGGCGATAACCAAATTCGCTTTCGACAGCCGAAGCCACGGCGAGCACAAGTTCATCATCAAACGGTCTGCCCGCAATCTGCACGCCAATGGGAAGTCCTTCATCGGACTGCCCAACGGGGACAACCGCGGCTGGCGATGCCAGCAGATTGAACCACTGCGTGTACCGCATCGCATCGAGATAATCCAGGTTGCGCCCTTCAACCGTCCAACTCCGCTCCCCGTGCCGGAAAGCAGGAATAGCGCAGACCGGAGTCAGCAGCACAGGGCATTCCTGCATCTCGGCAAGAAGCTTCCCGCGCACAATGTCGCACTCCGCCCATGCCCAAAGAAGCGACTGCGCCGTCAAAGAAGTTTCCTTTTCCGCGATCTCAAGAAAATTACGGAAAGTGGGACTGAGATCTGCAATTCGTCCTTTGATCGTCGGCGCATAAAACATCGCTCCGCATTGAACGAAAAAGATATGCCACAACTTCCGTGTTTTCTCTAACGACGCCGGCCGGAATGGCCTGATCTTGAATCCTTGTCGTTCGAGAGCAGCGGCCGCGTCGCGCACAGCCTGCCGAGTCTCCGGCGTAACCGGAGTCAATCCATCATCCTCAAACCATCCGATAGAAAACTCCTTCGCCTCAGCAACGGAAATCCTGCGCGTAGCAAGCGGAGTGCCGAACGGATCAGCAGGATGGCCACCTGCAATCGTCCGAAACAATAGTTCCACATCGGGGATAGTGCGAGCCATCGGCCCAATCGACCCAAGAATTGAGAACGGCCCAACGCACGGCGGCAAATGTCCGTCCGCTGGCACTCGCCCCGAAGTCGGCTTCAGTGAACAGATCCCAGAAAAAT
>Ga0207060_10384_pt1 | contig 12379 bp, 12 predicted proteins | sample Alteio_BWMinCont_30_FD_153270 | JGI IMG/M metagenome (GOLD analysis project Ga0207060, IMG submission 153270) | Enriched cells from forest soil in Barre Woods Harvard Forest LTER site, Petersham, Massachusetts, United States -... | ecosystem: Environmental > Terrestrial > Soil > Temperate forest >...
AGCCCTGAAAGCTGAAGAACATCATGGCAGCTCCGGCAAGGACCAGGAGAATTACGGCAACGATGAGAAGCGGGTGGGCCTTGCGTCTGCCCTTGGCGTCGCGCTGCGCGATCGGATTGATAAATGGACGACGTAGGGTCTCAAGAAACTCGCCGTCGCCGGCCCGGCGATAAGCAACAAGGAGGCGCGCACGCGCCTCCTCAGGAGAGATATATGCGAGCTCCATCAGAGCACCGCCGTGGCCTGAACGCGATGAGTCCCGTCATTTCCGAAAATGAATTCGTACACTCCGGCTTTCTGAACGTCGGCCGGTTCAAGAGCCAATACTCCGTCGACGGTTGCACCTGGAGGCACATCCTTCTGAGGAAGAGCCGCACTCCTGACCGCGACCTGGGAGGTCTCGCTGGGCTGAAATTGATAGGTCGTCTGTTCGGGTATCTGCAGATTCTTCATTCCAGCAAGAAGCTCGGCATTTTTCGTTGGATTCAGCGTGAAGACATTGGGCGAGACGATCCGATATGGATGCGATCCCGCATTGCTGACAGCAAACCGCACATAGAGGGAATTCTTGTCGCGCACCACTTCCTTGATCAAAACAGTGACATAGTCTTTGGCGGGACGAACGCCGCTAAGCACGACCGGTGTGACCTGCAGCAAGGTGGAGCCGATGACCGAATCAGTTACGCGTTGAACTTCCTGGGGTGAAGGGGCTGCTGCTGGCCCGGAATGACCACTACCCTGAGGAATCGGGGATGCGGTTTCGTCAACGACGAAAGACATGGTGTGAACGTCTCCCGGCGCATCCAGTTCATATGTCGAGAATTGGTGCTCCGTCCACACCATCAAGTTGGTGGACTGGCCGGCCTTGAGGGGTTTAATGAAGACATTGTTATCGTGCCATTCGATCTGCATGGCATCGCTTCCCGCTGCAACCCGGGTAATCCTTTCAGGCAATGCAAGGATGCTGATGTGATCGAGCGCGGTGCGAATCTCGGTAACGCCGTTGGGATTGACGGGCTGGTGAGCGATGGTCTGGGCAAAGGCCATGCTCCCGCCCAGAATGCTGAAGACGATGACACTTTTCTGAATGAGCATGACGGCTCTCCTGGAATCCTGGGAAGAGGAGACCTCGAAGGCCATCCTCTTCACACAGGTTGTATTCACACCACAATCGTGTGAGTTTCGGATTCCAGTGTCCGTGGCGGAACCTGAACCCTTGGGTTTACGAACTTCCTGACTCGCATTTCGATGTCAAGCAGTTCGCGTTTTGAGTAACGGCGCTTGCCAATGGTTTTCCACTGGAAGAACCACTGTTGTGGCGTGCGCTGAATCCTGACGGATACCCCGCACCCCGCCATTCGTTCTGCGCCAGTTCAGGAATCGCATCCACCTACTCCATTCTTCCCGGAGAGGCAGCAGGCGAAACGTTTGCCGCTGGGGACAGACGATTCGACCGCTCGTCCACCAGGCGGCTGGCTATTTAGTTGTATGTCGACGAGCCGTATAGCGCCCGACGATTTAACTTGCGGTCCCAACGATTCGGTTCGCTTCCCGGTCGAGCCGAAGCAGGAATTCCTTCCTGCCTGAACGAACAGAGAACAAGCAGTCGCCCTCAACAACAACACGCACTCCTCTTCCGGATGGCGGAACTTGCGTCCGAAATCCGCCGGTGCGGGCTGCAATCGAATCGACGACTTCCTGGGGAAAGGCATGGAACAGAATCGATCCCATTCCTTTGCCGCGAGAGACTACCGTGTGGAGCGCCTGGCACCAGCCAACCCGGCCATCTTCCTTGCCATCGCCCCAACTGCGAACGATCGATTGCAAGGTAGCTGATGTTTCCCGGGCCTGCTCCTGAGCGCGGCGATAACGAGCCTTCGCTTTTGCGAATGCCCGTCTTTCTGCGGCGATACACTGCCGGTTTCCTGCCCGGATGGCTTCCGCCACTCGTACAGTCGCCTGATCATGTGCCTTCTTCTCCTTGCAGAGTTTTCCCTGAATCATCCCGTGTCCAGCTGCATACACGGTGTTGATCAGGCGTGCTTCTTCAAACATGACGTTGGATACAGTGTTGCCCGTGATCAGGCCGCGGAACTGCTCGATCGGGAACGGCTTCTCCATCAATTCCTCGATGTGTTTACGAAGAATGTTGTAGAGCCGGCCGATACGATCCGTTGACAGAATCTCGAGCGCGAGTGGTAGTTCCTGAGCGTTGATCGCCTTGGCCTCTTTCAAGGCAAGCCAGGGAGCCGGAAGGACCTGCTGGCGAATTTCACGCAGCTTGGTCCGGTCGGCACCTGTGTTGTGTTTGAGCGAATCGATCTCCAGTTGCAGCTCTCCGACCAGCTCATAGAGCAAGTCATCGCGCCCGCTGGCGACACAGGAACTCATCAGGTCAGTGATTACCCCGATTTGATTCCCCCGCGACTTGAGAGCGACGAACTCGAGGGAAAACCACGGAGACTTAGCTTTACCCGCCTTCGTCTTCGTGACCTCGTGTTCGCGTTCCATGCGAAAACGGCTTTCCACAAAACGCGGAAACCGCGCCGCATCAATGACACACACCCAGTCAAAGTCATAATCGCCGCCATTGCGTTTAGCGGTCTCTGAATGGAGTGTGTAGGTCCCTTCAAGCGTCAATTGCTCGTTCACAACCAGAGCGGCGACGTCAGGGCTGAGTCCGTGTTTTTCGATCAAGTGTCCCGTCAACCTTTCGCCTTCGAGATGCTCGAGTGGGAGCAGGTCTTCCTTCATGCGTACGGGGTAGCGCACGCATAGGCCGGATTTGGACGGAACTGTTGTAATGGCTGCGGACAGCGGCATCCAGTCAGCGCGGGACAGAACCTTTCCATCTCGAAGAACGAGGTAGCCATCGTCTGCCAGCGCGAACGCGGGTAGTTCAATGCCTCCACTGGTCATCAGTTTGTAAGCCCATCTCGCCATCAACCGGCTGAGCTGCGTATGGATATAGGGATGGCGTGTAATCTCGCCTGAACCATCGGCCAGAAGTGCCGCTTCGACAACTCTTTGGAACTCTTCGCCCTCTGAGTTGTCATTCTGACGGACCTCTTGCCCGATGAGCTCAACCACCTTGCGGTGGTTCCCGTCTCTCCAAGCTGTTTTGAGCGTTTCGATCATTTCCACGGCTTGCGGCACGATCTCGGTCTCGATCGACTCCACCGGCGCGTGTTGCAGTACGGTATAGCTTGATTCGAACTCGAGAGGCCGCGAGACTTCACGGATTCCCAGAACGATCTCGCTCTTGAAGATGCGCGAGCCCAGGCCAACGAAACTGGCTAGAGCGGACGGCATTTTCATACTGGGTTTGATCGAACTCTCCGGAACGATGATGTCAGCGCCAAGAGCGTCGGCAACATCGTCAGCCATGATCTTGAAGCTGCCCTTCGCCTGGGTTTCCCCGAATGCCAAGCGGAACTGGTAGAAATGTCCTTCCGCAAGCTCAAGCTTCCTGAAGAGCCTTCTTCGTATCCAGCCACGGCAATCGTTGGTTCCAAGTTCGAGATCTCTGACCACCAGCACGCGAGCTTCAGGCTCTTTACGTACGACTTTGCAGCCGGACACCAGGATCCCGAAGTACGTGATCGCCGCCTCCGGCCATTGCTGGAAGCGTTTAGCGATCAAAGGCTCATGTGCAGCATCGCAATAGTAGTATTTGCCGTTCTTGGCCGAACCTGATGCTCCGACCATTTTGTAGGCAATGCCACTGTGCGAAACGTTGGTCATCGCATTCGCTACGCTCGCCTCTTCGAAGTCATCGAGAGGCTCGGTAGGAACACTGACCAGCGCGACGTGGATATTGGGATACATCGCTCCCAGAAGCGTTGTGTCGAGCCACGACTCCTGACCTGTGCCAGGAATGCGCTCTTCCGTCCGCCCGTTGGTATCGATGTCGATCATCACAATTCGATTTCCTTGAACACTGTGCATGTGAGTTCTCCGTGTGCTTGGGGCACAGGAAGAAACCATGCCAACCCGCTAAACGACGGCTTGACCTGGTCTTTCCCGAGCTTGTTAAGGGAAACTAACCAGGCTTCAATGCCGGTTAGCGGAACGAATCCCTGCGATTAGGCCCGCAAGGTGGCTCAGAGAACCAGATCGGAAAGCATTGCTTTATCGATTGGTTTTTCTGAACTCGTCCGCCCGGTGATCTTAGGTCTGAACTTTCACCGGCTCTTTCTCGATTGCCACAAGTCCATCGTTGACTACTGCGCGCGATTGCCACACTTCGACACGGTAGTAAGGTTCGCCTCGCTTGAACGCTTCGACCATCACCGCGCCTTCGGAGCCGAACCGTTCTTTAAGCGCCAGCTGTTCTCTATCCGGCCCTCCCTCTCCCAGAAAGAAGAGAATCAGAGGATGTTTGTCTTTCGCATCGCCCGGCTTCCGCCCGCGCCGCTGCGCTTTAGTCCCGGCGGTAGACGGCATCGGCATAACGCGCGCTTCACTATTCATTGGGTCACTCCTTCATCTATTGCGCCGGGCTGCGCAACACTGCTCTTTGGTGCGGTGCCGGCGAGCATACTGTCCGCGAGGACCGCATCCCGCTTTTCTCCTTCGATCTGCTTCGACCAGTACTCGCCTATTAACAAGCCACAGGGATTGTCCGCAGACCGCTCAACATTGATCAGCCGGACGTGGTACTCCTCAACCAGCTGGGTGATGAGCTCGTGCTCATTGTTCATGCTGCGAACTGTCCTTACACCAAATGCTGTGTAGGTGAGCGGTTGATCCTTGCCCTCTTCGATGTGGCTCAGTTTGAAGGTTGAGCTCCGCTGCTCATCTTCGAGCTTGCCTACGGTGTCGTTCTGCTCCATAGCGGTAAGAGCGCTGCGACGCAGGTTTGTCGTCATCTGGTTCATCGCATCGGCCCAGTTTTGTGAAAGTGTGTGCGGGTCGTAGTTGAGATAGTGAACCAGAAAAGTTCTCACGAAAGCCTGCTTTTCGTATTCATCCGGCGCCGTATTCGCTGAGCTTGCGGCAAGCACCGAGGGCAAGAAGCGTGCTTTCGCTGCTCGAAACGGCGTAATGACACTTGCCTCGCCCTGACTGTTCACTCTGATCACAGTCGGCGGCTCCATGCGCACGAATAGAAAGCCGATGACAGCGACTAACGCTACCAATCCCATGACACCGGCGATCACTATACTGCGGTTCGAATACGCTCTAAGCGCTCCGTCCATCTCGTAAAACCTGGGCGTTTCATTCTTCACCTTGCTTTTGGCCTTGATCGTCATGCTCTCCCCCTCTTTAGCCTCTGGTCGGATTGTTGGGTGGGGGCGTATTGGGTGGCGGAGTGCTGTATGTTCCGGTTCCACTTCCACCCTGTCCGCCCCAACCGCCCGTACCTGTCGCAAACAGCGGATTGGTGTTAACGCCGAGAAGGCCCGCTCCTGCCCCAGCTACTGCTCCGCCAACTGCGGCCGCTGGCCCAAGCGTCGCGCCTGCCCTCGCACCGCTGATTCCGCCATTCGCGACTCTGGATACGGCCATGGTTAAACCCGCTCCGACGGCTGAGAACTGCCCGCGAAGGATGAAAGCCGCTACCATCGGAATCAGGAGAATGCAGATGGCATAGATAATGCTGATCAATCCAATCATTTCGATGCCACCATCGAGAGATCCAAACGTAGCGTCTCCAAAGCCGAAGCTACCCATATTGCCGGCTACGATGGCGTTGACGTCATTCCCGTGAATAGCGGTTATTAGACAGCCGAAAACCGCGTAGATGATCGACCACGCATTCCATACGCCTAAGTTGAGCGCATAGTACTTAGTAAGCGAATTGATCATTGAGCTAGGCGCCAGAGCAATCACAAAGGGACCCATCGCGAACAGACACGATCCCCAGAATGTGTAGATCAACGCAAAGATCTGTACCGCAATCGGGTAAATGATGTATGCGAGAGCGATCTCTATTAAAGTCAGGAGCGCCGAAGGAGTCCACGGAATCGACTTGAAGAGTGTGGCGTAGGCATTGTTTGTAAAGAGCGTTTGCAATTGGCTTTGCCAACTCTTCAGCAGGTCCAATCCACCGTAGCTGCCGTCGACGGTGTTGGCAATCTGATTAAATCCAGTGAAGAGATCTGAGAAAAAGTTCGACCAGTAGCCAATCACGAAGGCGGCGACTGCATACTTCAGAAACGTCCCCGCCAGGGAGCGGACATCGCCGCCCTTCACATAGGCTTCATAAATGCCGAGAACAAGGCAGATGGTCATCAGCACGTATGCAACACTTTGTACCGATGTGAGCAAACTCCCGTTGATCCCGTTTACGACGGACGTGAGCATCGATTGAAATTCGAATATCCCGGGCTGCATCACTCGCTCCAATCATCGCGGAGTAAGGATCTGAAGAATCCTCTGATTCATGTTCTGCATTTGAGTAGTCGAATCTTTGAGCTCACCACTTCGATTCGAAGCATTTGCGCTGTTCACACGCAGCAGCTCTGCCATCCCCATCTGTGTATAGGCGTTCGCCTGTATGACCCAGGCTGACGCCTCAGCATCGAGAATCGGCGCTGTCCCCGGTGCCGAAGCCGCGATCTGATCGTTCAGTTTCTGTGCAACTTCCATCTCCCGCTCCGCAAAGGCATCGAGTTCGATTGCCTTTTTGATCGCGTCCTGCGCCTGTGCATCCCCCATGTCGACCTGGTAGGCGACGTTTTGTGGCATTGCCGTCTGTGCCGGAAGCGGGGCAAAAACATTCTGGTAGGCACTGTTGATCGCGGCAATGTTATTGGGATTGCCGGAAAGCATCTGCTGTTCGAGCTGCTGTGGATTAGGAAGCGTAGCGCTTGAGATATTCAGCGTACCCAGCTGACGGAAACTGCTAAAGGATGCCGTAAAACCAGTCGCCATTTGCCTGGCGCTGTTGATGGCTGATATTGGATAGAGCACGTTCTGCTGGAACTGCTGTTCCTCTTGTTCGACCCTATTGATCGCTTTAAGCGGCGAAGCGACGGCACTGGTCAGAGTGTTGTTGATCTCCTTGAGCCCGGCAAGGATGGCCGCGATGTCGATACCAAATTGTGAGTGCGCGGGCCGCACAGCGACGGTGCTCAAGATCAATACTCCGGCCCCTCCCAGTGCGAACCGGCACACAAAAGGCTTGCGAAGAAAAGACTGCCACGTTGTCATTGGGCGCCTCCAAGATGGTTGAGAATTTGTTGATTCAGATTCTGCGTGTTGGTAGTCGACTGTTTGAGAATCGAGCCGCGATGGCCGAGCTCGATCGCCGCTTCTCGTAGCTGATAGGCCAGGAGCTTGTGCTGCATGGCCAGGCTGGCTAACTCAGCGGTCCTCGCTTCAGCCGCGACCATGTCGGCCGTACCAGGCGCGGTTGTTTGCGCCTCATCCTCGATCCTTTGTGCGGTCTGAAGCATCGTCGCGGTCGCCTGATCGGCAGCCATTGATTGCACCGTCGCGTCCTTCGCTACTGCATCCTCAATATCCATCATTTCGAGGTTCAGCTGGGGCGCGGCCCCAGTGGCCGGCTGCACACCATAGGTTGACGTGTACCTCTGACTGAAGCTGCCGATCTGCCCGGTTTGCCCGCTAAGAAAGGCAGACTCGAGAGATTTAGGCATTTGCAGGTTCGCGCTATTTACCGGCAGTCTGTACACCTGATTCATCCAGGCTCGATAACTGGCCTTAATCGTCGAAATGTAGTTCTGCGCTTGAGTGATCAATGAGATCGGCCACAGTACCTGTTGCTCCGTTTTTAAGATCGAGCTGCGGATCTCATTGATGTCCGTGAGGGCGCCGCCGATCGGGCCGGTGATCGTGCTCAGAATCGCAGAGAAGATATCCCCGAACTGGGCATACGCTCCAGTGGGGAAGAGTAGGAGCATGATCACAACCATGCTCGCACCACAGGACATCGCTTTCGCCTTCATACCGTTGCTCCTTCGAGGACAACCGCCTCGGTCGTCACAGGTTGGAGAGAACTCCGACTCGACACAGGGCGTAGCTTGCCTATATCCGCGGTACCAGGCACTCCAAGACGGCTCACCTCGCCGGAGCGTTCCTCCGGAAGCTCGGGCAGTTCGGAGAGGCCATGGGGGAACTTTTTCGCTAGCTGCTCGTAGCGTTCGACCAGGCTTAAGTCGGGATTTGTGGCAAGCCACCACTGCCGGTACCAGCGCTCGCGCGGATAGGTCGTGAGCAGCCAGTATTCGAGCGGCGTGGGAACGATGTAAAGGCTATGCGTCGTCTCCGCTTTTTCTCCGATAACGATCAGGAATTCGCTCTTTTTACCCTTTTCTGTCATCCCCAAACCCCTCACTCGATTGAGAGTTGTCTCGTTCAAGTGCAGGAACTGACGCAGAACATCGAAATTCCCCTTCTGCCGCCCGATCATCTTTACCGCGGTAGTCGCCAGGATCGCGCCGCCGAATTCGTTCGGCTTGTCGGGTGTCCCCGTGAAATCTTCAACTGCCTGTGATATTCCCCATACGCAGGCATTGCGCTTTCGGGCTGTCCTGAAAAGCTGCACAACAACCGGCGCAAGACTTCGGGACTGCAACAGTGCCCAGCACTCGTCGAGAACCGTGATGCATCGCTTGCTGGCTTTGCCTTGAGCACGCTTTGTGGTGGTGTAGGCGATCAACAGGCTCATGGCGACTTCGAGCTTCGGATCGTCCTTCAGTTGTTCAACGTTGAAATAAAGCCACGGGGTCGACATGTCGATCGTTGTCGGCCGGTCGAAGAGACGGGCATACATCCCGTTATTGACCCACGCCCGAATTTTTGCTGCGGCGATTCGTGCAGCTTCGTTCACGCGCGGATTTTTGTCTTCGTCGTAATAGTTCTGCAGTTCGTCATAGAGGTCGCTATAGAGCGGAATGGGGTTGTCAATACGCATTTGCGCTCTGGCGTAGGTCTTGCGAATTGCTGTCATGATGAGGTTGTCGAGAAGATCCGTGTCGCCTTCGCCGCTATCTCCGATCATGAAGCGTGTAAGATTTTTCAAAAAGGCCAGGTGGTCGTTCGACGGCTCCTCTTGACCGGGCTCAAGATCAAACGGATTGATCGTCTGCTCACTGTCGAGCGACATGGTGATCATCTGGCCGCCCATGAAGATCACCGGATGGTAGTAGCTGTCGCCTCTCTCGATGATTGACACCTGAACATCCTGCCGCGCACACGTCAGCAGCATCTTGCCCACATGCACACTCTTGCCTGTACCCGACGTCGCAGCGACGATTGCGTTCGCATTCTCAAGGTTCGGATCAAAGGGCGAAAATGGCAGCAATTGCCTGTATGGCGTTTCAAAAAGCATCAAAGGTGATTTAGTGGTTCCAGCCCACGGCAGTTCGACGGGCAGAAGGTCAGCCGCATGGGGCGTCAACAAGTCGTGATCGCGCCGGTCATCTTCGGCCAACCCGGGCAGGGTGGAAAAGAACAATCTGCGTGTCGCCAACGACTCCGAGAACCCGCGAGCTCCATTCATGCGAGCCAGCACATGCAATACCTGCTGCCGGCGATTGGCTAGCTCTCTCTCAGCCGTTTCATACTGTTGCGCAGACCACGCCGGGGCAGAGGTATGGACTCCAATGACTACACTCACGCGCGCCGTCTTGACCGACGATGCAATGATCTCCTGCTGGATTTGTATGAGTTCCTGCGTGGCGACCTGCGCGGTAACGTCCACACGGAGGTTGCCCTTGGAGTCTTTTTGTGCCGCGTGCATCTTGCGGAACTTCTTTTTGTATTTATCGAGAACCACCCGCTGGTCGGGGATGATTACCTGGGTCGAGATCACCACCGGAAAGCCGATCGTCATCAGCTCGCGCAGAATGCCCGGATAGGTCCCATCGGGCGGCGTCTTCAGGCTGATAAAGGTCCACAGCGTCCCATCGATGTTGAGATAGGTTTCTGTTTGCCCTAAGATGTTCCCCGGCGCAAGCCTTTCGCGAGCTGAGATTTCACGCGTCTCAGCGATATTCTCGTTGAGCGGAGTGCGGTCGGGCGCCATCGGGTTGAAGGCACGCTTGATCTCGAGAAATATTTCGCCATGGCTCATTCGTTCCGGCCCGAGCCCCCCGCCTTTCATCGCCGACTCGATGCCGGCAATGATCGACTCAAACTCGACAAGTGTGTCCAGGTGCTCCTTCTTCGTCTTTTGAATTGCCTTTCCCACAGACAGCGTGAAAGTGCCACCGGCTTGCTTCCGATCCTCCTTGCTCTGAGGTCCTCCGCTGCCGATCACCGCCCGCTTATGCCTGACCGGATCCCAGATCAAATACACACCCGCGATCCGCGACAGATATGCGCCTTGCCTTTCCTTCTCCTTCCATGCCGCGAGTCTTCGATCGTCGAGAATCTTGACCTCTGGAGTTTCGGATCGCGAGGCGTCCCGATACTGATCGAGCAACCCATTCAGGCTCTCCACCACCTCGTAGCGAAATTGCACACGCATGCTCTGCTCCGGCATCGCGCGAAGCAGTGATTCAACCACACTTTTTGCCTCATTCCGGCCTTCGTCGTCGGCGAAATAGGTCGCCGCCCCTTGCACGCGGAAGCCAGCCACGTAGCAGCCATCGGTGCGCACCATGACGTCGTCGAGAAAATCGCGAATCTTTAACAGTTCGCATACGGCGGGATCTTGCAGGGAACGCTCCTGTTGTGCAGTCGTTCTCGGCATTATTCGTTCTCCTTAAGGAAGCTGTCGGTGAGTTTCGTGTCGCGTGCCAAAGCACAGTAACTGCGTGGTTGCCCGTAATAGAGCACCAGGTCGAACAGATAGCCGCGAGGTTTCCCATACTTGAACAACATCAGACCAGGCACGCCGACCACGAGGACCATGAGCATCAGGAACCAATTCATCGGCAGAAAGAACATGTAGCGGTCAGAGAAGAGGAATTGCCCGACCAGCATGGCGACTGCGCACGCCATCGCAAGAAAGAGCATGTCCTCGAGTTCAAGACCGAGCAAAGTGACCTTGGCGTGCAGATTGCGCGATACCGGACTCATTCTCAGTGCCATTACGCCACCCCGCTTGTACCGGCTGCGATGAAATGCTCCATCAGCCTCATCAACCCGGAAACACAGAGGCACGCTCCGCCGGCAATGAAATGCCGGATCCAGTCGTCACCGATGTTGAGCCTTTCGAAAAAGCCGCCCACTCCCAGCACAGCCCGTACGATTTCGATCCCGCCGTAGACAGGCAGAATCACGTTGCCTACCCAGTTGGCGAGGCTGAGAATCGCTGACCAATATTGCGAGGTTCCCGATCCCTGGCTGGCGAAGATTTCCGCGAGCCGCAGGAGTCCGGATACCGAGAGCGCGGCCATTGTGCCGCTAATGTAGGGATCGATGTGATATCCACGGGAGTACTTGTAAATTCCCATCGCCAAAATCAGCGCTGCGAGAATCGGCATCACCGCGTTGCCCACCCAGTTGGTGAGGTTGAGGAGGCCGCCGTCGAAGGAGCCGCTGTTCATGCTTCGCCTCGCGCGCTTATATATGCTTCAGTTCTTGGTCTCAGTCAAAAGAGCAGAGGACGGTTGGCCAGGATGGGCAACGCGCAGAATGGCGAGAGCAGCTTTGCCGCTCCATCGCCACAGTAACTGGGCCACTTTGAAAAGCACGAAGCACTCGGCGATCAAACAAATCCCTGATACAAGGACAGCGAAGAGCACTCGTCCTAACGGAAGATGAACCACGATAGACAGGAGGAATAGCGAGGTGAGACTGCTAATCGTAAACAAGCAGCCTTGTAAAAATAGTTCCCACGTTCTCATGGCAAATTCTCCATTTCTGGGCAGAACCCAAAGCAGAGTTTGGGAAGGTGTGGTTCCTCGAAATGCCAGTCTGGAATGAAATCCAGGGTATGGTCCGGCATGTCGGCATTTATGCCTAGAAACCAAGTCACCAGCGGCAGACGTGTCTGGTCCGAGCAATATCCGGCGGCATGGATTCCAAGCGCGACCAGTAAGCATGTTGCGATCTGCTTCATAAATTGACTCCTGCGAAATGTGTCACTAACGCCCAGATTCCGGTCACACTCAAAAAGGCGAGCCCGCTTGCAACCAGGCCTCCCCACGGCCGGTGGCGAACGTAGTTCACAATCGCGCCCGACAATGCGAGGCCGCCAACGATCGGGCTGATTCGATTTGCGGCGTAACCAAATGCCTGCATGAGCATGTCGGTCACACCATATTGGTCACCACTCTGCATCCAGCTACCTGTCGCCAGGTTGTAAATGCCTTGGATTCCCAGTAGGAAGAGGGCAGCAACTATCGATGGGAGTGGGCTGTATCCCTGGCTGAGATCAAGGATCGCTTTGAAAACAAGGGAGGCGGCGACGACCGGGACTACGTGGGCCACCAGAAAGTTATTTACGAAGTCATTGGTG
>Ga0207060_10355_pt2 | contig 12345 bp, 13 predicted proteins | sample Alteio_BWMinCont_30_FD_153270 | JGI IMG/M metagenome (GOLD analysis project Ga0207060, IMG submission 153270) | Enriched cells from forest soil in Barre Woods Harvard Forest LTER site, Petersham, Massachusetts, United States -... | ecosystem: Environmental > Terrestrial > Soil > Temperate forest >...
TCACAGAAACAAATATATAAATTCCAGGTTCGCACTCCTATAGGAGATCGGTTTGGGGGAGAAAATATTTGTGATTTCATAAAAATGATTTGCAATTATGCAATTTTATAGAGAAAATGGATTCGGATATACAACTTCAGAAAACTAATAAGATTTTAAATATAAATGAAATGAAAAGTGAAATAGCGTTTGACTATTCAAACATCTTCAGTTGTGAGTGGATGCCTTTGAGTTCGGCATCCTTCAGTAAATCAAGAGCTTAGGGTTCTTCTAGCCTACCTCCGCTTAAGATCTCTTTTAGCCTGGACTCTCACCGTATTCACATCATATGTATGATTAAAACCACCGGATATCAGTTTTGCTCTTACCGATCTTCACGTGTATGCTGATCCTGCAATCTGGCACCATTACTAATTTATTTAGCAAAGATAGTGGTTCACTTGGAATTATCTGTAACTTCAGTCGTTACGGATAAAAAAACGGTAGAACTATGGACGAAAAATATATATCAGAACCAGAAACCGAAGCGGAAAAGAAACGCCTGATATCACTTTTTACTAAAGCTTTACAAAAAGCGGGACTTTTAGACCTTACAGGATTTATTAAGGAAAAGGCTAAAATCCACGATAATCATACTCATCCTGGTTTTGTTAAAAGTGTGGCATATAAAATTGAAGCAGATGGATTTGGAGAAGTTATTCCATTAGAAGATTGGAAGAGATTTTTGGTGAAGTTAATTGTATGGAGAAAAAGGCATCCATACCTTCATGCTCTATTCTTGACTATAATAAGTTCACTATTTTCTGTATTAGTGGGTCTAACAGTCGCATTAACGGCTTTATCAATAAAAGACATAAACCAAAAGAAAATAGATAGTATACAAAATACCACAATAAATAATTTACGTGATTCTGTGGACAAGATTCAAGTTGATTTAATAGAATTAAAAAACGCTTTGAAACGAAAGAAGTAATACGCTTAATTTTACTAAAAAACGCAAGGAACTCCACAAATGTATTAAAGCCTAATTTTAACTCAACCAATATAGAATAAGTCGGCTCCGGAAAAAGCACTCTTCAAAATAACCAATACTATGCTAAATGATCTTGACTCCGATAGTAGGGAAAAACGTATTTTCGAATTAGACAAACTTGTTTTTGAAAAACCCATCGCACAGAGAAATTTTGAAATTGATAACTTTTGGAAACGCGGCTGATCTTTTGGGATTCTGCTGCTTGGGATTTCGACTGCTTATTTTGCTATCAGAACTGAACCGGATCTCCGCATTTATATCGCCTTTCTAGGAATGCTGGTTTCCTTTTTCCAAGGATTAATGAATAGAGGAAGCAAATACTGGCAGGAACGGTGGGAAAATAAAACCAAACACCGCGAATCAGTTTTAGGTATTGATCTAACCAATGCGAAACTTTATGGTGGAACGGAAAAGTATTATTTGGATGCAGGAACCTTAGCTAAGGGTGAAAACCATTTTACCAGAGCAGCAAGGTATTCTGTTTCCAAATTAACCATCTTGATCTGGGACCTGATTACTATCTCATGGTTTTTTTTATGGTTAAAAAGTTAGCATTTAGATCTCCATTGCAAAATTAGGATCGAGGCTATTTTTATTCACGTATTTATATTGGGATATATTTATTTCTTCTTCAAAAAAGGCAAAGTATATCAGGCCTTGGACAAATCAAAGGCTTTTAGGGAACCGTATGTAGTTGAACCGTATTTTGAAGACAGTGAAAAATATGTCAAAAATGAAATGTAATAATTATCCGATTATGATGTCATTTTTGACTTAATAAGAGTATTAGTTCAGATGATAATTGTTTTGAAGGGCGATGGAGATTATTACCGCCCATGGTACTAAAATGACTACTGATCTTTTCCTTCTTTACTTTAAAATATTTTTTTGCGATTGTAGAAACCATGTTCCCACTCAACCCATTGCTACAAATATTTTCTGGAAATGTAATAATAGCGCTTGACTTTTTTTCTGAGATTTTTAGCAGCAGCGAATTTAACGCCTGAACAGATTTACTTCTATAGCTATAGTCCGATTTTGGCCTCATTGTTCCAGACGTGTACCTCCCGCTTCCAGAAACTTTAATCCAGTCATATCTTGAAATTGCTTCAAGAACATGGTAAAATCTACTGTACTGTACGTCAGAGTAAGGAGGGTCCAAAAACACCAGGTCTCCATCCTCTAATTTATCAATCAAAGAATAAGCGTCTGTTGTTATTGCCATCCCAATTTTCTTAGCATGACGCTTTGCTATTTCATTTATTGCCTTTTCAACGAATACAAAAGGATCCCTGACCCAAGCCTCCATAATTGCATCTAGTCCTTTCCCTTTAGGTTGAAATGGCTGTGCAGTATGTCCTGGAGATGCGGCACAGAGGGATGCTGACTGAATGAGTGCCGAAAATGCTACAGATTTGAGAGGTTCAATTTCCGGAATAAAATAGAGTAACGAATCTAATTTTAACGCCTGATCAACACTAAAATAATGTCCGCCATATGCGCTTGCCAACACGTAGTGATTGATCTTTCCAAATTCTCTATTTTCCCTGACACATTTAATCGTCTTCTTCAATTTCAAGTCAATCTTAACAATATCATGAAACGCTTTTGAAAGGTTTAGCCAATTTCCCAATAACGAAAGGTCTTTGTCATTTAAAACTGAATCTCTTAAAATAACGGAATTAGCCAGGTCGGTTGAATATTTTTGCAAATCCCCGGCAATAATTTGTTTATTACATCTTTCAGCAAGAAACCATACTACCGAAGACGAACCACAAAAGGGGTCAAATATTCTATTGGCCTTAGCTGATTCTTCAACTAAAAGATCACCAAGTCCGTTCTTCAGCATATTTCTCTTTGAACCCATGTATTTCATTAGATATTCTGATATAAAGTTGAATACTCAGGTTGTGTTATCTGGAAGTTCAAATAATGCGAACACCAGGGTGGCAATCGATTTGCATTCCAAAATTTGTTTGATCCGCCCAATATTTTATCAACAAAAGTCCTGTATCTCACAAGCCTGTGATAAGCCATAACCTGAACATTATCTAAGTCAGGATAAGATTCACTGTTTGGTATCGGAGCATCAGAGTATTCGATTCCCGAAATCAATTTTATTCGTTCAAGTAACTGAGCTTTATCCAAAGGCGAAAATGTAGGAAATAGTCCCAGATGATCTGAATAGTTGGCTTTATTTCTGTGTGCTCCATCGGAATGAGGACGAGAATCATCATTTATTGTAAAAAAAGTATCGGTTGCAAACATTGGATTTCCCTTGACGAATTTCCAATACAAACTGTGTTCCCTCCCATTTCCACCTTTCTTCGAAATATTGCAATAATAATTGCTGCCTCTTATTTCTAACTCGACTTTTTTCCCCAGAGTATGCATTTGAAAATATCCAAATAAATGAGCAAGTGCTCTTATGGAATAATGGCTCGAATAGTATCCCGAAACCGAAGACCAAAGAGGACTGGATTTAGTGAGTGATGCAGAAATTAAGAAACTGTGGACAGATCGGTGCCACATCTCAATGGAAGCAGTTGCAAATTTCGTCACTAAACTCTGGTCAACTTTGACGGAGTAATCCTCTTTTCTTTTATCAACAATCCTGCTGAGTGCCAAGGATAATGCACCAGGGGCTGGAAAAGAATCCACTCTTACCGTGTGCAAAGGCTTAAAGAGAAGTTCTATTTGTAAAATAGCCGGATCTTTACTCATCCTCTCATTTTTGAAAGTCCCGACCAAACCATATCACGATTTGCCTTAGCTAATGCAGCAACTTTCTCCTCCTTAATCTTACCAAGTCTTTCACTAGAATTTATTACAGCCCAAAGCGAATTTCTGAAACGCCCAATTCCACCGCTACCTAGATATTCTAGGGATTTGAATTTACTTTTATCTATAAACGAACCATTTTCCATTAGGTTAGCATTCTTTATAATTCCTTTCAGCCACTCTGTTAAAATATCAGATGCTTTATCTGAAACAAGCTGGACTTTTGATTTTTTTAATTTCCATATCATTGCTGGAATTAAATCTATAATAGAGATAAGAACGCGTCCCTGATAAACAACATTTGAGGGATTGAGTTCAGTTTTCCCTTTTTCTTTTGGATCTTCAAAACGGCCTGAGGCTTCAAACCATGCTGACAAACATTGAGATAGGAAATCTGTTTGCATTTCAAAACCTTCGATGCCAAGCTTTTCCATGTCGTCTATTATTGACTCTATAGCTCCGTTTAATGTAGACAAAGTAATTACGTCTTTAACACCGTAACGAATCCCAGGTATTTGAATCATCCCGACAAGAGGGCCTTTTTCAAGCATTAACTTTCTGCCAATGTCCTGAGCTCTTTCTTTTTGACCCAATGATTCACGCAGTCCACGAGCTGTTGGAAAAAGGTCAGCGACCAAGGATCGGTCAACTTTCTTTTGATAAGAGTTTACGTCGATAAATATTTGAGCTTGCTTGGTAGGAGGGCCCGATGCAGGATCAAGATCCAAAAATATTTCGGCAGGAATCCGCCAGGCAACATTTTTTACTTTTTCTCTTCTAAGACACAATGCCAAATAAGCTCCATTAATCCGATGTTGACCATCGATAACTGAAAAATTTAAATTTGGATCATCTTGATCAAAAACCAGATTAGCTGCTCCCTCCTCACCATCCGGGAGTTCAACGTCAATTATTTTTGCTCCATTAACATGAATCAAAACATTTGAAAAAGTTGGAAATTCGCTTTTTTGAGAGCTGATTACCCGGCTGACCTTGGGAGGCCATTGGCGTCCTGGTTCATTTTTTTTGGGCTCATAAATACCCTTAAAAAATTTGTCAATTTTTTCGGGAGCGTCTATAATCTCTTCCTGCAATAAATAAGCAGCTATCTGGGCAACTCTCTTCCAATCCAGGGATCTTTGAATTGCTTTGACTTTTCTTGCATTTCTCTGCGGGGAATGAGGTTTACCTGGCCACAAATTCATTAATTGATCAACATCCAATGCGCATAGGCAATGACGCTTGGATTTCAACTCTTCGCTGGCAAAAGGATTGTCAGGTACAAGGACGGAAAGACGTTGAATTGAATTCTTGGATTTCGCCACCTAGAAAAGGTTTAAACAATATCAAACATAATTTATAATCACCAATTTTGGGCGAAAATTTTCGGCTGCGTCCTTTAATTACCAAAATCAGGTCAATTAATAAACAAACCGAATCTAATAGATGATTTAGCTTCAAATTTTATTATGTAAACTGGACAACTGCTAAGTGAAAACCCTTACTCGGAAGCTGCTTCAACGTTTTTTATTCACCCGAATGAGATGTGATCAAAATTATTTAGATTTCTATCCACAAACCAACATCCCCGTCCACCAATTGTCAGATTGCATCATGTTCCCCGGACAGTTACGATATTATTCCCTTACATCAAGTGGGGAGAAAAAGGACCATGTCAGAAAAAGGAAATTGTTTTAAATCAATTCTTTCAGGATTTTGGCAGGGTGGTGACAGGCTTCTGTAAGACCGTTGTACCAGATGGAGACTGGGGTTGAGCGGTTGAGGGCGCGTTCAAAATCCTGTTTTGATTTGAACGTTCGGACGATATTTGGTTCGCTTCTATAACCGCGTCCTTTTTTATTACCTATAATGGGTATAGTTTCTTGCAGGCCATCACTCCAGCTATCTCTTCTGAATTCGAGGCCATCCTGCATATCGTCGGCCCAGTCGATGACTGCTACTTTACGTTTTTTCGTTTTGTCCTTTCTGATAAATGAAAAAGCATGATTCAAATGACTGTCGGCAAACCCATAACCCATAAACAATATGGCATCAGATTCATAAATGAGCCGATCGAGTTGCATAAAGTAAGAACTGAACGGTTCACGTAACAATTGAGTCGTTTTATCGAAGCCGGTAACGATCACTGAATTCAGATGATCAATTCCTTCACGAGATGTGTTGCGATTTCTACCGGTCGAATTACTATCAAACATTGAATTCAGATTTTTGTTCCATGATATTTCGTGGAGTTCAGTTTTATTTCTTGCATTCATATCAAAATGTACAGAGCCGTGCATATGATAGCAGAAGTTCCAGTTGCCGTTGTAAATAATATTGCGATCGAAAGCACCCTTCGCATTGAACCCTGTTTCCAGATCGGGCAGAGCACGTAGGATAACATTATCATAATTCAGGTTTATGAAACCGAGGTTGAATTGAGTTTTTAAATTACTTAAAAGATCCTGAAGCAATTTTAGTTCGGCAGATTTATTTGTCTGTAACAATCTGCATCTCGCTCGAATATCAGAAAGTAGTTCATCGACGATGAATCCGTGCATCGAATAAAAGTCGTTGGAGTCGGCCAGTTTTGGAAGCCCACCAAATAGATTAATTTTGGGGAATCTATTGGTTTTTATAAACGGACCGAGGCGATCTTTAAAATCATTATACACCGCGTTAATAGAAACAGCTCGCAGTTGTTGAATTGTGAATAAAAGGGATTCAAAACCTAATAATTCATTTGATTGATTTTTCGGATTTTTTGATATATAGCTTTTTAATTTTTTCTCGACCCAGGTGTAGAGACTATTGTCAGCATTACTAGTCAATGGGTAAAACTCCTTCGCTTTGTTTCGGAGAAGCACACTAATATCTGCAACAGATGGCATGCCAAAGTCCAAGGAGGCGCCGGCACCGGCGACAATGAGAAGTTTTTTCAATGTGGAGTTTTCGTTAGATTAAGGTGTTCCATAAAGTCGATTTGATCGAATATACCACTAATAAAGACAGTCGCTTCCTTAAAACATTCCTGATTTCACAAACCAAACTTATTTTTTCATAAGGAATAACCCTAATCAGGACTGCATCTTTGTGTTGTAATCAATCAACACATATGCTTAGTAATATATCCTGGTACGAGTTCATCTGGTTTTTAGTTTTCCTCTTTGCTCCTTATTATCTTTTGGTTTTAACTGTCTATTTCAAAAAGGAAATCCTGGCTTTTATGCGCAACCCTGTTTTGAAGAGCGGACCTGTATCTGAAGGTGCGGCTCCTTTTGAGGCGGAGCCATTCAATAGTCCACAAACACTGAACAACGCTTCATCCCAAAATGATATTTCGCTCTCCGAAATTCATGATCTTTTAGAGGACCTGAAAAATATTTTTACCCTCGCTTCGAAAACAAAGATGGTGAAAGAAGAACTCGTACAGGCTATCTATTCCAAACTTAAGACATATCACAATCTTCAGTCTTCTGATCTGCAGGAAGATATTACCAACCATATTCGTATTGAAGTAAAAGACAGATGTGGCATTGAACTAACCAGCGATGATATGCGTTGTCTCTGGTCGTCTTAATTTATTCCTCTACTCACCCGAAGAGCAGGAGAAACAAGTGCGTTTGAGTAGGATGGGTGGAGGTTTTTTAGATCTTTATTTATTGACCATAAAAGAAATGTGCGTATGAAAATGCAGGTGAAGGGAATTCTTTCGATGTTATTTTTGTTTCTAGCTTTTGAAGGATTTAGCCAGGACGGAAGCGCCGGTATCCAGGCAGCGACAACGAACCTTGTCACTTATTTCGCTGTCGGCGTTACACTCATGTATGCCATCGGGGCTGTCCTGGGCCTTGTCGGCGCGGTTAAGGTTTATCAGAAGTGGTCGCACGGTGATCATGACACCAGCAAAGTCGCGGCTAGTTGGTTCGGGAGTTGTATTTTTTTAGTCATTGTGGCGACTGTGCTTAAATCATTTTTCGGGGTATAGTTTATTTATTTTTTATGGCCAACAGTGTATACAAAATCAATAAGGGCATCAACAAGCCAATTGAGTTCAAAGGTTTGAAAGCCCAGTATATCTGGTGGCTGGGAGGTGGAATCATCGGGTTGCTGATCGTTTTTGTAATCCTCTATATCATCGGGCTGAACTCTTTTGTTTGTCTTGGCATCGTTGGCGTTTTAGGTCTGATGATTTTCGTTTGGGTATTTAAAATGAGTAATACTTATGGCGAGCATGGAATGAAAAAGAAAATGGCCCGCCGGAGTATTCCGAAAGTAATTAAATCTTATTCGAGAAAACCGTTTATACAATATGGAACCAAATTATAAAATCCGGTCGGCGGAGCCTCACGATGTAGACACTGTGTTCAGCTTCATCAGCCACCTGGAGGAACGAACATTTGATTTTAACCGTTTCAAAGAGAAATTCAGTGATAACCTGGATAATCCCGATATTATTTATCTGGTTTCTGTGAATGAACAGGATGAAGTGATTGCCTTTATCAGTTGTCATGGTCAGAATTTATTACATCATGAAGGGCGGGTATTTGAAATTCAGGAAATGTATGTCGCACGGAATTATCGGGAACTGGGAATTGGAAAAGCATTGTTTGCGGCCCTTGTTGAAAAACTGGGAAAGTCTGATTGTGAAAGCCTTGAGGTCACGACACAGATTAAGCGTGCCGATTCCAAGCGATTTTATCTGAAACTGGGACTTGTGCAGACGCATATAAAATTTGTGAAGGAGTTGTAAGGCATTTTTAGCTGTAAGGCATTACAAATAATAGTGAAGAAGGAATAGAGATGGAAAGAATATTAGACGATATATTGCCCATTTTGGATGTTGAACATGACTGTATTCTTTCAAAGCAGGGAGATATCACTATCGGATTAGAAATCATCTTGCCGGAAATTTTTACACTCTCGAATGAAGACTATGAAGGTTTTCACCAGAGCTGGGTCAAAGCAATCAAAATTCTGCCAAAGCATTCTATTTTTCATAAACAGGACTGGTTCATTGATTCAAAACATGACGCGGATTTTTCAAAAGCAGATACCAGTTTTCTGACGCGAAGCTCGGAATTGTTTTTTAATGAACGTCCATTTTTATCTCATCTTTCTTATTTATACATTACCAAGAAGCCAGCGAATAGAAAATTGTCCAGCTCTGTTGCATCAAATCTTTTACGCAAATCAATTGTTCCGGATCAGGCTCTGGATACATTATTACTGCAGGAATTTCAGGACGGCGTCGGCCAGTTCCAACGTCTCATGGAAGACTCGGGATTTGTGAACATGCGACGTTTGAAAAATAAGAATCTGAGAAGTGTCAAAAACAAAGCAGGGCTGATCGAACAATACTGCTTTTTGTTGAACGATGAGAAATTGGTTATAAAAGATATTGAGTTTACAGATGGAATAAAAATTGGTGATGCATTTTGTCAGTTATTCACTATTTCCAACCCGGAAGATTTGCCTGGTCTTTGCGGTTCGCGGATTAATTATGATCGTTATTCCACGGACAAGACGAAGTTTTCGGTTGGATTTGCTTCTACCCTTGGCCAGCTATTGCCCTGCAATCATATTTACAATCAATACATTTTTTTAGACGACCCACAGAAAACCGTCAAGCAACTCGAAAGCAAAAGATTGAGGTTACAATCGCTATCTGCCTATTCCCGTGAGAATAGCCTTGCCAAAGACGCGACCAATGATTTTCTGAATGAAGCCATCGGGGACCAGCGCCTACCCGTCAAAGCGCATTTCAACATACTCTCATGGACAGCCGAAAAGGACTCCGTGAAGGACATAAAAAACCTGGTATCATCTGCCCTGTCCCAGTTAGACGCTGTGCCGAAGCAAGAGCTGGCGGGATCACCGCAGATCTACTGGGCGGGCATACCGGGTAATGAGGCGGATTTCCCTATGAACGATACATTCGACACATTTGCGGAACAGGCTTCCTGTTTTTTAAATCTGGAATCATCATACAGGTCGTCTCTTAGTCCAATAGGGATTCGTCTTGGCGACCGGCTGACCGGAAAGCCTGTGCACGTCGATATTTCAGATGAGCCGGTTAAAAAGGGAATCATTACGAACCGGAACAAATTTATCCTTGGTCCATCCGGAAGCGGCAAGTCGTTTTTTACCAATCATATGGTTCGGAGTTATTATGAACAGGGAACGCATGTGGTTCTGGTTGATGTGGGCCACTCATATAAAGGCTTGTGTGATATGGTTGGTGGATATTATTTCACCTATTCAGAAACCAATCCCATACGTTTCAATCCGTTTCATATTGGTCCAAGCGAATCGCTGGATACTGAGAAAAAGGAAAGTATTAAGACACTGCTTCTTGCGCTTTGGAAAAAAGACAATGAGAATTTTAACCGATCGGAATATGTAGCATTGTCAAACGCACTGACGGGGTACTACGAAAGAAACAAATCGTTTTTTTGTTTTGACAGTTTTTACGAATTCCTTAAAAGCGATTTCGTACATATGTTGGCCTGTGATCAGGTCAAGGAAAAGGATTTTGACGTATCAAACTTTCTTTATGTATTGAGACCTTATTATAAAGGTGGTGAGTTTGACTATTTACTCAACGCTTCAGAGAACCTGGATTTATTGCAGCAAAGATTCATCGTTTTCGAGTTGGACAATATCAAGGATCATCCCATACTGTTTCCTGTTGTCACACTTATTATTATGGAGGTTTTTATCTCCAAAATGCGAAAACTGAAAGGCATCCGGAAAATGATTCTGATCGAGGAAGCCTGGAAAGCCATTGCCAAAGAAGGCATGGCTGAATACATCAAATATTTGTTTAAGACTGTGCGCAAGTTTTTCGGAGAAGCAATAGTTGTCACACAGGAAGTGGAAGATATCATCTCCTCTCCCGTCGTGAAACAGGCCATTATCAATAACAGCGACTGCAAGATTTTACTGGACCAGTCCAAATACCAGAACAAGTTCGACCAGATCCAGGAGTTATTGGGGCTAACGGAAAAGGAAAAGACACTGGTTCTTTCGATCAACAAGGCCAATGACCCAACGAAAAAATATAAAGAAGTATTTATATCTCTTGGTGGTACACTTTCGAGGGTTTACCGGACAGAAGTTTCATTGGAAGAATACCTCGCTTACACGACAGAGGAAACAGAGAAAATGAAAGTGCAGGAATATGCTGCACGATTTGAAAGTATTGAGAAAGGGATCAAGGCGCTGGCAGAAGAACTGAGAAATTCAAAATAATTGGATATGAAAAAACTTGTTTTGATTTGTTTTTTATTAGTTGGCACGGTTCGCGTTGCGAGTGCACAGATTGTGATTCTTGAGATTATTAAGGCAGCAATCAATGCAGCCGACCTGGTTGTTCAGCAGATACAAAATGAAACAATTGTTTTGCAGAACGCGCAAAAGGAACTGGAAAATATAATGACCAAACTGGATCTGGATGATATTACCAACTGGGTGCAGAAAACGAAAGAACTGTATTCAGAATATTACAACGAATTGGCTACGGTAAAGGATATTATTTCAGGATATGATAAAATCAAAAGCCTTGTTGAGACGCAGGCGCAAATTGTTTCACAATATAAATCAGCTTATTCCCTGTTTAAACAGGATAAGCATTTTTCAGTTACCGAACTGGATTATATGGCCAATGTTTATTCTGGTATACTTGACCAGAGTCTGAAAAATCTGGATCAGGGGCTGCTTGTTGTAAACGCTCTCACTACTTCAATGACGGATGCTCAAAGGTTAAATATAATCAACAGCGCTTCCAGTGGAATGCAAAAAAATTATGACGATCTGAAGCGGTTCAACACCCAGAATATTGGGCTGAGTCTGCAGAGAGGGGCTGCGGAAGGAGATATTGACGAAGTAAAACAATTATACGGTCTGGAGTGAGCGGGTTGTTTGGAGTTAGCAGGTGGTGCGGGCCACCGCTTCCTGTCCAGCTAGTATTTCATAGCTGGACGGAAGACGGGACGAATCTAATGGGTCACTAAATATAATCTTTTATGAAGAAGTGCTGGTTTTGTTTATACACATGTTTTGCCCTTTGCAGCGACGTCAGGGCACAGTCAGATATCCAGGCTATGCTGAAACAAATCGCCAAGCTGGAAATCTATATCATCGACCTGGAGAAAGGATATAAGATTGCCAGGGAAGGGCTTACGACCATCGGTGAAATTAAAAAAGGTGAATTCAATCTCCATTCGCTCTTTTTCAGTTCCCTTCAATCTGTGAATCCTTCGGTTGCGAAATATTCAAAGATTGCATTGATTATTTCTGACCAGCTTTCCATCATATCTTCTTTTAAAACATTGATTCAGTATTTAAATAAATCAGGGAAACTGACCAATTCTGAAATGCAATATGTGGAAACTGTATTCACTAATATGGTAAATGAATGTACGAAGAACCTGAATGCGCTGATCGCTGTCACGACAGACGGAAAACTTGAAATGACTGACGATGAGCGGATCAGGCGTATTGATGGGATTTATGATGATATGGAAGAC
>Ga0207060_10385_pt1 | contig 12284 bp, 12 predicted proteins | sample Alteio_BWMinCont_30_FD_153270 | JGI IMG/M metagenome (GOLD analysis project Ga0207060, IMG submission 153270) | Enriched cells from forest soil in Barre Woods Harvard Forest LTER site, Petersham, Massachusetts, United States -... | ecosystem: Environmental > Terrestrial > Soil > Temperate forest >...
TTTCAAAATAAGGTCCACTTTGCCAGGGATAAAATCCAACCGCTTTAACGTATTACTTGGGGTCTCTCACATGCGTCCAATTTTTTAGGAATTGGCCGAGTTAGCATTGGGCTTTAAAGTCGATCTTCCAATTCTCTTTAATGCTCGTCGCTTGTCCCTGCCCACCAACACGAGCGCTGCAGTAATGTATGCTGACATTATCCTGACAAACGGACAGGTTCACACCTTTGACAAATCCGATTCAAGAGTAGAAGCTGTCGCGATCCAACGCGACTTGATAATTGCTGTTGGAAAAAAGGAAGAGATCTCATCCCTGGCGGGACCCAATACCAGAATAATCGACCTCCGCGGCAGGCTTGTAACACCCGGACTGATCGATTCACATATCCATGTTGCCAGTGCCGGGCCCTACGACAGGTACGCTCTAAAACTGGATTACTCGAAGGTAGGATCCATCACCGAAATAGTAGAGGCCGTAAAACAGAGAGTTGAATCGTCCTCGTTGAGCGAGTGGATAAAAGGTGTTGGCTGGGACGAGTCGCTTCTTTCGGAAAACAGGTACATTACCCGCTGGGATCTCGATCCTGTTTCGCCAAAGAATCCTGTCGTGTTAACCCACACGAGTGGGCACTTTGTTGCAGTAAACAGCGCGGCTCTAGGCGCCGCAGGGATAACTCGGGATACATCCCAACCTGAAGGCGGAACAATCGTTAAGGACGAAACCACTGGAGAGCCCACCGGCGTCCTGAAAGAACTGGCGATAAGCCTGGTAGAAAAGCACAGTCCACATTGGACCCAAAATCAGCTGGAGGAGGGTATAAAGTACCTCAGCCAGGAGCTCGTAAAGGTAGGCATTACATCGATAAAGGATGGCTGCACGCTGGAGGGTCTTGAGCGGGAGACCGCTTCTGCATACAGCTTGCTTGCAAAACGCAGGGAGCTCAAGGTTAGGGCGTATATGCTTTGGCAGGTAAAGGATGCGAAGGAGATTGACGAGATAGAAGAATACCTACCATTACAAGTTGGAGACCGATTCAGGCTGGGAGGGATCAAAATCTTCATGGACGGCAGCCTGATGGGCAGGACAGCTTGGTGCTACGATGAGTTTCTCGATCCAGGCAAAGAAGGAGGGGTGGACAGGGGAAACAGAGGATACCCCGTCATCTCCACAACTGAATATGAAAAAATAGTTGGAAAAGCTAGAAGGCTTGGATATCAGGTCTGCACACATGCCATTGGGGACAAGGCTATCGATACTGTGCTGGACACGTACGAAAAAGCCGTAAGTCTCGGGGGCGAAAACAAAGACTGCGCTTACACTGTGATCCACTCGATCTTAGCGACAAAGGAAGCGATTGGAAGGATGAAGAAATTGGGAGTTTGTGTCGAGACGCAATCAAGCTTCCTCTATTTCCTAAGCACCGCGTATGCAAGGGCCGTGCAGCCAGGAATGTTGTCACGAATGATTCCTTTGAAGAGTTTGATCGATGAAGGGGTAATCGTAGGAAATGGTTCTGACTATTTCGTCGCTCCTTTTGCTCCGGTATACGGGATCTGGGCAGCTTGTACGAGAAAGAGCTTAGCCGGTGAAGAGATTTCCGGGCTGCTCGGGAAAAATGAATGCTTAACCGTGCATGATGCGCTCCGTACGTACACCTCTCTGGGTGCAAAGTGTCTTCTCTTACGCGGTAAGATTGGCTCTATCGAAAAAGGAAAGCTTGCAGACTTGGTCGTGTGGGCAGACAACTTATGCACAATCCCAGTTGAAGAGGTCAAGGACGGGAAGGTGGCAATAACGATCGTCGGAGGGGAAGTTGTCTATGAAGATTCGGGGTAGTTTGTAGCCAATAGTTTTTGTAGTTGCTTTAAAACCGACCCCCCTATGATGAATCCATCCGGGAGCGTGCGAAAAGTAATTTCATTGTTGTGGATTCATTGAAGGGTTTCATTTCTTTATTATTTCATTTTCGGCGCGATCGCGCAGGGGTACATTTCCGCGTACAGAAGAGCTTGAAACGAACTCTGTTTATCTTGTTAATTGCCTTAAACCGGCTATCATTTGGCTCGAAGCGGAATCTTCAAAGCTGGTATACTACGCCAGGTATTTTGGGAAATGGCGAGGATTCTCCTATATGCTTGGCTCCAACTATCCAGCTGACCAGCCGCTCAACTCCGATTCCGCCACCGGCTGACTGCTTTATCCTCTTTTGCTTCGCAAGCTTTAGGAGCAGTGTATAATTCTCCGCGTTAACTCCATCTCTTTTGATCTTGCTCGCGATCTTCGAATACTCCCACTCTCTCTTCGCCCCGGAAAGTATCTCACCGTACTTTGGAACGAATAGATCATAGTTATCCCAGGAGCCCGTTCGCGGATCCTGAAAGTCGTAAAACTCTCTCGGAATGTTCGTAACCCAGACCGGCTCCGTTATCTCGGACGCGAGTTTCTTCTCCCAATCCGTACCATTCTCGGCTTTGAGTTTCTCGCTGTCGTAGATCTTGAAGGGAGTGCCTGGAACCTTTAGTGTAGAGTAAGTTCCAAGAGCAGAGAGCTCTTTTTTTGCATTCTCTCTTAGATTTGCAAGTAATCCATTGATCCACCCCTCCACGAAATGGAAAACTTCTCTCGATGAAGCTCCGCTGATTTCAAAATCGAGCTGGGTAAACTCGTATGCGTGCCAGCCGGTTGCCTGCCTTTCTTTTTTCTCGATCCGCACATTCGGCGAGAGAACAAACAACCTCGGAAATGCTAGTGAGCTTGCAAACATCTTGTGAATGATCATGCTTGCAGTCGTTCTAACCGTCTCGCCGTAGATTTCAACTTCGATCCTTTTCTCAATGGATGCTCCCGGATCAGGCCACAACGGGTCAGTCATCTTTGAAAAAACTACTGGAAGCAGCCACTCGAAATCCTCGCTGACGAGCGTACTAGTCAGATAACTGAGGGATTTCGTCATTATTTTTGCAATCAGTTTCTTTCTTTTCAGATCTTCTTCTGATAGTGCGTCAAGTGATTTTGGAATCGCAAGGGCTTTCTGTGCGGCCAAGTTAGAAAACGACTTGCACCATTTCAAAAAATCATGATTCTAAAGCATATCGCGAGAGAGTGAAAAATTTAGTCTGCCTAATATTGAATCTAGTTTGTGGTCTTCTCTTCTCCGGATTCCTTTCGAGCAGTCGTACCAACATCACCTGTCGGCTTTGAAGCAGTCAGGATGACTGCAAGTAGAATGATACCTCCACCCAGATACTGAAGAGGACCCAGAACGTTTCCAAGAAAAACATAGGCTGCAATCGATGCTGCAATAGGCTCCAACGAAGTCACGACGCCGATCTCAGTTGCCGGAAGATGTCTGAGACCGGAAAGGTACAGTCCATACGCAAGTATAGTCCCGAATATGGTTACGAACGAAACAAGAGCCAAGATGGAAATCTGCGAGTCAACAATAACGGGTAATTTGTACTGTGACAGGGATAACACTCCCAGTGGAGAAATCACGAATGCTCCAGTTACAAATCCCCAGGTCAGCAGCCACCAAGGTCCCTTCTCCTTCACGAACTTGCGCGAGGCAAGCGAATAGTAAGCCCCAGAAGCCGCAGCGAGAAGCCCGGAAACGAGACCGATGGGCGTGATGAGAATTTGAAAACCGCTTCCTGAGAAGACGCCGATCAGCAGGAGCGTTCCAACGGCTGCAAATGCGAGAATTAGGCTCCATCTCTTCGTCCAGTGGAGAGATCCCGTCAGCGCCTCGTACGCCGCAACCATTGGTAAAAACAGGAACTGGAGCAGCGTTGCAGTGGGCGCGTTCGTATACTGTATAGCCAAGAGATAGAAAACTTGAGATCCCACGAAACCAAAAACTGCGATCGCAAGTAGCCGGAGGAAAACAGATCTTGATTCCGGCAGCTTGGGGCGAAGAACGATTAGCAAGATTAGCCCCGAGACTGACATCCGTATTAGTGCAAGTCCCAAAGCGGGAAAGTGATAGATCTCGAAAAGAGCTTGGGATGCTGTACCGGAAAGTCCCCAGAATAGCGTCCCCGTTACTGTACCGAGCAGAGCGGACTTGCTACTCGAAGGCAAGATCTAACGATCTCGAGGAAACCAATGTAGCTGTTATCGCTTTGAGGGACTCGGATCATCAGAAATCTTCCATGATCGCACGTTAGATTTTCCACCGGCATAATCGTTGGTCATGCATCTAGCTATTTTGAACTCAAATAGTTTGTAGCGTTCGGCTGGAGTATACGGACAAGCAGCTGCCGCGTCACTTCTGCTCGCCGAATCTGAAACAAGAAATGCATCTCCGGTTATCTCAAACTCGCCATTGGTCCCGTCCATATCCGCGACTTGTGAATGCATTGCATATCTTCCGTTTCTCTGAATATCCTTCCCCTTCGGCGATGTCGCTTCCATAAATGCGAATAGCCGCCCTGAACCGACGAACGGCGTGAATGGATGAACTCTAGGATATCCGCCAGGCCTGATCGTCGCCAGGTACATTACCTTGTATCGAAGCCGTTCTTCACCGAAGCTGGCCATTTCTGGTTGGATCTTTGCGAATTCCTGCCAGCTCAGCAATTTGATTCCCTCTAGCAAGTCTCGAATCTTTTCGGTTGTTATAAGTTGCTTTTGTCGGTGCCATCTCGACTTCGCTTAAATCAACGAAGTAGAGGGCTGTTGCGAATGGGAGTCTAGGTTGGAAGACATTACCGTGTCGCTTCAACGGACAATTTCCGAAGCGAGCTCCAAGGTCAAAGTTCCTACTGAGTTTGCCTCGATTCAGATTCCAAAGGGAGAATATTTCATCCAGCTGCTGACGATCCCCAAGAATGGACGAATACTCCTCTTCTCGCAGGACAAAGTCCGGCTCCTATTTTCCGGAAAGCGAAACAGACCCATGTTTGTTTTGGAAGAAAATTCGACTCTCGTACTGCGAGAGAAGCTAGAAATCTACTACAATACAAACAATGTTCAGGAAGTTTCAAAGTTAATGGTTAGGGCTGCCAAGACGAGCCGCATTGACGTCTCCAAAGACGTAAAAATTTCCCTCTTTTCGATGAAACAACCCGAGTAAGCACCAATTTTTGTAGACGAGCATTTCGGAATGTTTTTCTTTCCGGGTATTAAGTCGGGTTTGAAACCTATTGAAAACGATAGTAAAAGAAAGCGTACCGCTGCACATCCCGAAAGATATCTGGCAACCACTGGTTGAAATCAGAGCGCAACTAGACGCTTCATGTCCCGGAGCGCCAACCCCGATCGAGGAAGCTCTAAGGGAGATCATTAATCATTACAAGCACTGCACCTCAACCCAAGACGAACTCGAAGCGTTCTGCGAAAAAGCGCAAGCCTGGAAGCGAAAGACAATTCAATAGGTACTAACCACTGTACAGCTTCGTGATTTCTAGACTTTGAACCAACTAACAAAGGAAGAAGAACGCGTCATCGTCAGAAAGGGAACCGAACCGCCTTTCACCGGCGAATACGAGACAAACTTTGAAGCAGGCACGTACATTTGCAGGAGGTGCGATTCGCCGCTTTACAGATCTGAGGATAAATTCGACGCCCAGTGCGGCTGGCCGAGCTTCGATGACGAAATCCACGGCACAGTCAAAAGACTTCCCGACCCGGACGGGGAGCGAGTAGAGATAGAGTGCGTAAAATGCGGAGCTCACCTGGGTCACGTGTTTGAAGGCGAGGGCTTTACGCCAAAAGACACGCGCCATTGCGTAAACTCGATTTCTATGAAATTTATTCCGGCCAAGCCCAAATAGAAATTCTCTTTTACGTGCCTAGAATCCACTTCCTTGTTTACCGGAGAAAGGAAAATGGTTCAATCGAAGACCCTACTTGAAAATGATAAAGTGAAGATAGTTGAGATGAGGATTGCACCGGGCGAGTTAATGCCGATGCATACTCACGGCAGGTACATTGCGTACACCATGAACCCTGCAAAGGTGAGGTTCACACTGCCCGACGGTACTACGAGCGAGCAAGAGTTCCAAAAAGGAGTCGTAAGGTACGCCGAACCCGGCGTGACCCATTCGATTGAGAACATCGGCTCGACTGATGTCATCAACCTGGACATTGAATTGAAAGATTGATGATTCAGCCGGCGATCTGAAGCATCTGGTATAGCACCAAAATCGCGATCGCGCAAGCGATCACAAAGAACCCTATCGACACCAGTCTCCAGATCAGCTCTCCTCTTTTCATATCGACCTTACCACGCTTTGCTTTTTGCCCGAAAGAATCTTGTTTACGTGGAACATCGCCCTCCAGAAGGTCAAAATTGCGATGACCAAAAGTATTCCCTCGGTAATTCCGACAGAGATGTTGAAGCCGAGGTCGAGGGCGTGGATCGCCATGAGTGAGATTGCAAAAAGTGAGAGCGAGCCGTGGTATAGGAGAGAGTACCTCAGTCTTTCTAGAAATGAAAACCCGGTGAACCATACGATAAGGGCGACAGCGGTAGAAACGTACCCGAGAAAAATACCCTGGTTCAGAATCGGCGCGTTAATGAAATAATCAGCATGAAGCAAGAGGAAAGCTCCGCCGAGGGAGGCAACTATGATGTGTGTATTTCTGATTAGACCCTGGTGGGAATGGAATCGATTGAACAGCCTGGTTTTTACAAACATCATCACCGCTGTCGCAATAATGAAAAAAAGCGCAAGGAATCCGGCGAGATTTGCGATGCCGATTCCAAACTCGGAAAAAGCCATTCAGTTGCTATTTTCTTTCTTGAAATACTCCAGTTTCAAATCATTTTCGAATCTCTAGATGAGATTCCGAACCTTCGGTTATGTCGGTGATCCGAAAAAATAACTCGAAACTACGAGGTCGCGAGAATTCTAGATCTAATAGACAGCTGCGGTGGCGTGAATAGCCCGATTATCTGACTCTTTGCATTTGTCACTGCGTCTAGCATGGTCCTCGATTCTTTTTCGGACAGGTTAAACTTTCGTCTGATCTCATTTGCGATCGATTCCTCGACAGCCGGCGAGCTGTCCCTGAGCGTTTCCCTGATTACGTTTGAAAGAATCTCCGGATTGTCAATAACCTCATTTCGAGAATAGTTGTGGAGTATTGACATTTTCCAGTAAATTGACTGCTTTACATTCGACCCAAACGGTTCCAGTCCTTTCTCAATGCATTGGAGTAAATCGTATTCTTCCATGGTACCTTTCCACCAGAGTATCTGATGCCTGAAAGTAGTGAATTGTCGGTAAGAAAGGGCTTTTGTTCTCTCCCTAAAAAATCCCGGTTATGTTTGGATAGTTTGTTAAAGCGAGGAGGGCATCTTTTTCTGGATCGGCAAACTCTCTACGTCGCAACTACGGGGTAAAGCCTGCTTTGCCAGCGTTTGACCTCGACGCTTATTCCAAAACACTTGCTCAAGTTATGACCCGTTAGTACTCTCGCGACATCTCCCTTGGCAAGGATAGTACCCTTCTTCATGAGCAGCGCTTTCGTGAAACAAGAAGGGATCTCGTCGATCCTGTGCGTTACGTAGATCATGGCGAGCGACTTTCGCTCCCTTGCTGTCGTTTCAATTCCTTTCAAAAATGATTCCCGCGCTCCAAGATCTAGCGGGGCGCATGGCTCGTCGAAGGTGACAAGAGCCGGGTCAGCCATAAGTGAGCGTCCAATGAGCACCTTTTGTCTCTCGCCCTGCGAAAGCTCGCTTAACATCCTATCTTCGAACCGAAGACATCCAAGCGATCGAAGGATTTTTCGACCCTTTCGCACAACATCAAGAGGCGGAACGCTCCAGAGCCTTGTTGCACCGTAAAGGCCGCTGATGACCACATCCAGCACATTATCGTCTGAAACAAGGAGGTTGTCCAGGTACGAGCTTACGAAACCCGCCCTTTTTCTTAATTCGGGGAGGCTGGTTGACCCGAAAGTACCTCCCAACACCTCGACCGTACCTTTTGACGGACGCAGGTAGCCGTTCATAATCTTCAGAATAGTTGTCTTCCCGGATCCATTTGGGCCAACTATTGCCCATCTTTCTCCGGTATCAATTCTGAAACTAACATCTGAGAGAACCTCGTTGTCCTGGATGTACTGGCTGACGTGGGAGAACTCTACCACGGGGGATTTTTCCAATTACTCGATCTCTGGAAAGGATTCATCTTTGCCATCGGAAAAAAGAGTATAGCTGCAATGCAGTAATGATCAGGGAAACTTCCGAATCGAGGCTTTAGATCGAACCCGGGTAAGGAAATTTCAGTACAAAGAATGCAGAACATCCCATTTTCGGCCGACCAACGGCGCCCTAAATCTTTTCCAAAAAGCGTTAAGACCCAGTCCGGGAGGCTGATTTTCAAAAAAATAAGCAAAAACGTAACATACTTAAGTAAGTGTATCGATCAGCAAATTGCAATACCCTTTGCCAGCTAAGAAAACAAAGAAGAAGAAGTAACAACAATATGCAGAAGCGTCTTAGCTTCGCTCAACTAACTCACCTGTCGTATTTTTTTAGATTACAGGTGGGCTAGTTGAATTGTTTTTTTCCTGTAGCAATTCTTTGGATGCAATACTATCATGCGCTTGCGAGTCATCTTGCATGTTTCTCAATGCTTGTGTTATGGCTTGCCCATTTGGAACCTGATCTCTTCCTTTGATTGTCCGGCTTTGAAAGCTCCCCCGTCGTGCGGTAGACGGAATCCAAACTCCATTGTAATGATCTCGGCAGTTATCGTCGTCCGAAAAAGAATTCTGTTCTAGATTCGTCCAATAGTTTTTGTATTAGCCTTAAAACCGACCCCCCTAGCGCAACCCCACGCGCGTGCGTGGAATGATAACTTGATGAGAACCACTGAACTCTATTTGTATTATACAAGCTAGCTTGTATTGTACATATTTCTTGCATTGATTTATTATTCCATTTTCGGCGCGATCGCGCAGTGGCGCTATTATCTGTACAGCAGAGCTTGAAACGAGCTCTGATTATCTCGAATATTGCCTAAAGACGATCTTCTTTTGGTGAGGTTTCGTCTCTACGCATTTGAAATCGCGGCAAGCAGTTTGGCTCCATCTGGCGTTCCCAGTCCTGTGCATGCATCCCATCCGGCTTTTGCAGAGTACGCTCCATTATTTCCGGTTGTGACATCATGAAAATCTCCGCTGAGCTTGGAGTAAAGAAGCGGATTAACGAAGCCAAGAGATCGTCCCAGTTTCTGGTTCATCAAAGCTATCAATCCGGACCAAAGCGGGGCGACGGCGCTAGTCCCTCCCAAGATAGTGTCACTGCCATCCACGCGAACAGAGTATCCCGTCGTTGGATCGGAATCTCCCGAGACGTCAGGAACTCCTCTTCCAACGCGATGCCCCGGATTTACTGACGGCGGAACATTAGCCGAACCCTGCCAAGAAGGTAAATCGAAAAGATCGCTGACTCCACCTCCGGTTGCTCCGCCTCCTTCAGGCTGTTCATTCCAGACTTTTTCCTGGATGTTGCTCCCGGTCTTCGAGACAATACTAGTCCCACCGCAAGCTAGCGCATAAGGCGAGGATGCAGGAAAATCAACATGCGAGAGGCCGTCAGTGACGCCATCTGAAGATCCTCCATCCCCGGCGGCACAGCAGACTGTGACCCCGAGGGTTGACGCGTCCTGTAGTGCCTGGTTGAGCGACTGGACGGCTTGGGAAGTCCATGAGCTCTCTGCACTCCCCCAGCTGATCGAGACAACCGACGGCTTGTTCTGAGCATCATTGATCGCGGTAGTTAGCGCGTCAACAAACCCGCGGTCTGTATTTGGCGCAAAATATACCGCTATCGTTGCCTTGGGAGCGATTCCACCCGCGATCTCGATATCGAGCATTACCTCTCCATCCGGACCGCTCGGGTCTCCCGTCGGGGCGTTCGATCCTCCATCGACCGGTACGACTACAAGTTTAGGAACGGACACTCCTGTTTTCTTGAAATAGGTTGCGAGGTCAGTTGGCTTTTCTCCACCCCCGAGCTCGATGATTCCAATACATTCGCCGGTCCCGTCGAGACTGGTTGGGAAATCGTAGACGCTCGCAATTTGCATCGGAGTGTAAGTAGAAACTGACTTTGCTCCCGGTCTAATCGGACGAAAGTGGGCGATTGCCTGCGGGCGGTCATCCAACCCCAGGACTGCTTGGACTATCGGAGAAAGCGACTCTGGTACAAAGAGAGGGCCGGATCTGCCACGAAATATATTTCCTGTCACTGGATGCTTGAACCGACTGAGCTTCACTTGAAATGCTCTCGCGAACTGTGAATTTGTCCCCGAAAGTACAACACTCCGTCGGGCGGCATTTGTTTCAACCACTCGAAGAGAGTGCTCTTTGGCAAATTCGACTATCTGGTCAACATCTTTCTGAGAAGCACGTTTGGAGGAAGTTGCAAACTCCTCACGGGATTGTCTGCTTACTCGTTTCGGGTCTTGAGTTGCTGCATTCCCAGCTGCAGAAGGCGTTGGCCTGAGAACTAGCGTCACTTCAAAGCGCTCGTCCGGAGCTACAGCCCCGACCTCCTTTGCTCCTTGGACGGGTTGTTTTTCGCTGCCCGGTAGCGGAATTTTTGCTTGACTTGTCGTCATTTTGGTACTATCTCCCAGAACTAAGGTTTCCCTGGAGTAATTTATCTCCTTTCTGAATCTAAGAAAGTCAACCAAGGTAAAGAAAAGCTCACCCAAATTCGCTGGAACATAATAAGCAAAGATAATGATTTTGGAATGATCTATTACTATTGCCATAGTAAGATTCGGTGGAACCTTTTTGAATAAAGCATAATTACTACTACCCTAATAGTAGCGCTCACAATGTCATCTTCTTACCAAGGTCATTTAGAAAATAGTGGAAAGAAGAGAATCGGCGCGAAACGGATTGGGAAGACCGAGCTTGCCTTGGCTACCATGTTCGCGTTAGGCTCTCTCCTTGTCCTGTCGTCTATCTTAGCTCTTTCAGTGAACGTCAGTGCGGCTACGGGCTTCAACCAATCAGGCAACGTACTCATTACAGACCAGTTCAACAACCGTGTGATTGAAGTTAACCCCATGACCAAAGACATCGTCTGGAGCTTTGGCTCGGGTAATCCGAGTGCGTGCAATCCGGGTCCTCATACCATCATTGGATCAAATTGGGCGGAGCGAATCTCCGGCGGACTAACCATCATTGCTGGAACTGGAGTACCAGCGAACACAATTCCGCAGCTTCCAAATGGATGTGTTGACAACAGAGTTATCGTTGTTAATCAAGCTGGAAACATCGTCTGGCAATACGGCCAAGCGGGTGTTACCGGATCGGGTCCAAATCAACTGAACGTTCCTGTCTCGGCGATACAGCTACCGAACCACGATCTCCTGATCACTGACCAGAGCAACGAGCGTGTGATAGAGGTTAATCTGAATCACCAAATCGTCTGGCAGTATGGAACAACTGGAGTTGTTGGCAAGGGACCGAATCAACTCAACAATCCTAACAGTGCAGAGCTCCTTCAAAACGGACACATACTCATCGCGGATGAAAACAACAACCGCACGATTGAGGTAACTCGATCTCACAAGATAGTATGGCAGGATAGTCAGGGACTATTCATAGTTGCCTTTGCGAGCAGGTTATCCAACGGCGACACATTGATCACAGACTCTGGTCATGCGCGTATCGTCGAAGTAACTCAGTCCAAGCACGTCGTATTCCAGTACTTCACCAACACTTCGCCAAAAAGCAACGCAAACCCACTGCCAACTAATGCAGTCAGACTGTCGAACGGTAACACTATGATCGCAGACCAGTTCAACAGCCGCGTGTTCGAAATCACTCCACAAAAACAGATCGTGTTCCAGTACGGAATGACAAACGTCACCGGAACCGGATTCAACCAGCTTTTCGATCCATACACTGGCTTTGTCATAGGCGACTACACAGCACAGACAGTACCACCGACTAGCTTCTTACCTTAAGCTCTGAGTTGGGGAGCTGCTTTCCTTTAGTTTCCAGCTTCCCACTCTTTCTTTTTTCTATTCGCCGTAAGAATAGGAAAGACTTCGGTACCTCGAAAGCTTCTAGTCGGGCAGGTGAAAGCTCGACGTGGATCATTTCACCCCTTCGGAATCCTGTTCTCCCTTGTATGCATAAATCGCATCTGCTCTCTTAGGTTCAGTAAATCGCAACAAAATTGAAGCAACTATCGTCGTAACTAAGACCGAGATGCCAATGAGCGAAAAGAATGGTTCGTTCACAACTCCAATGGTAAGCGCGAACTGACCTATTATCAGGGAAAACTCACCGCGCGGCACAAACC
>Ga0207060_10387_pt1 | contig 12230 bp, 8 predicted proteins | sample Alteio_BWMinCont_30_FD_153270 | JGI IMG/M metagenome (GOLD analysis project Ga0207060, IMG submission 153270) | Enriched cells from forest soil in Barre Woods Harvard Forest LTER site, Petersham, Massachusetts, United States -... | ecosystem: Environmental > Terrestrial > Soil > Temperate forest >...
CATAGTGCCCAAACCGCCGCTGGTAATATTGCTGCGGGTTTTGTTTAGGATGGCATAGCGGCAGGCCACCATCTGGTGCTGGCCAACATCCGTAACAATAACTGCCTCGCCTTTGGTAAGCTCATTCAGTTGCTTGATCACTTCGCCCATGGTCAGTTCGCCTGAAGTGGGGTTTAGCTCGGCGTGAATAACCGCGTCATATTCCTGCTGCGAGTAATCGTCGAATCTTTCATGCCATGCCGTATGTGTTTTTGGTTCGATGAGCGCGGTAAGCAGGGGTAATGTTTCCTTGCAGTCACCCCAAACGGGCACGGTTGATTTTACATTTTTATCTATTTCGGCAGGGTCTATATCCAGGTGGACAACCTTTGCCTGTTTTGCATATTTATCAAGGCGGCCGGTAACACGGTCGTCAAAGCGCATGCCTATCGCGATAAGCACATCACATTCATTGGTCAATACATTTGGGCCGTAATTGCCGTGCATGCCCAGCATACCCACGTTAAGGGGGTGATCTGTCGGGATAGCGCCGGCGCCTAAAATGGTCCATGCTGCGGGTATGCCGCTTTTCTCAACAAATGCTTTAAATTCCTGCTCAGCGCTGCCTAAGATAACGCCCTGCCCCCAAATAATGAACGGCCTTTTGGCATTGTTGATGAGTTCAGCCGCCTGCTGGATATATTGCGGGCGAACGATAGGTTTTGGCCTGTAGCTGCGGATATGATCGCATTTGGTATAACCTTCGTAGCTGAATTTTTGGATCTGCGCATTTTTGGTGATGTCGATGAGTACCGGGCCGGGCCTGCCGCTTTTGGCGATATAGAAAGCCTTAGCAAGTACTTCGGGTATTTCGGTAGCATCGGTTACCTGGTAGTTCCATTTGGTTACCGGGGTGGTGATGTTGATCACGTCAGTTTCCTGGAAGGCATCGGTACCTAACAAATGGGCAAAAACCTGGCCGGTGATGCATACCAGTGGCGTGCTGTCAATCTGCGCATCGGCCAAACCGGTTACCAAATTTGTTGCACCGGGCCCGCTGGTGGCAAATACCACGCCCACTTTGCCGGAGGTACGCGCATAACCCTGCCCGGCATGGATACCGCCCTGCTCGTGGCGGACCAGTATATGATTTATTTTATCACTATAATCAAATAAAGCATCGTAAATGGGCATAATTGCACCACCCGGATACCCAAAAATTGTATCCACGCCCTCAATGATCAAAGCCTCTAATAGCGCTACCGATCCTGACACCTCTACCGCTTGTGGTTTTGTTAGGATTTCACCGATTTTTGTTTGTGATTTCACCGATTCTTCGGCGATTTCAACGATTGTTTGTGTTTCCACTTGATTTATTTTTTGATGATTTCACCGATTTAGCTGTGATTTCACCGATTTTTATTCTGTTATTTCTGGAGGCTACGTAAACCTTTTACCCTTCACCTTTCGCCTTTCACCTTTTTCCTTTCACCCCTCCCCTAAAACTCGTCAGTAACACAACCCTCTGCGGCTGTGCTCACTGTTTTTGCGTATTTATATAGTAGCCCGCTTTTGGCCTTTAACGCCGGTTTCACCCAATTGACTCGGCGCGCCGCGATCTCAGCGTCGGAGATTTTCAGGGTCATAGTGCGGTTTATTGCATCAATTTCTATCCGGTCATCATCTTTTACAAAAGCGATCAGTCCGCCGTCATAAGCTTCGGGGGTGATGTGGCCTACCACAAAGCCATGTGTGCCGCCGCTGAAACGGCCGTCGGTAATTAAGGCTACCGAAGCGCCAAGGCCTGCACCGAAAATTGCGCCGGTTGGTTTCAGCATTTCGGGCATACCGGGTGCGCCTTTGGGGCCAATGTTGCGGATCACCACTACATCGCCCGCTTTAACACGACCGCTTTGTATGCCATGTATCAGTTCAAACTCCCCATCAAAAACCCTTGCCGGGCCTTCAAAACTGGTGCCTTCCTTGCCTGTTATTTTGGCAACGCTGCCGCCTTCGGCCAGGTTGCCATATAATATTTGTAAATGGCCCGTTGCCTTTATCGGCTTTTCAACCGGGTGTATTACGTCTTGTTTTTTAAAATCCAGTTCAGGCACATCTGCCAGGTTTTCAGCAATGGTTTTACCGGTTACGGTTAGGCAATGGCCATGCAGCCAGCCTTGTTTAAGCATATACTTCATCACGCCCGGTACGCCGCCAACTTTATGCAGGTCTTCCTGCATATATTTGCCGCTGGGTTTCATGTCAGCCAATACCGGGATGCGGTTGCTTATTTGCTGGAAATCATCCTGCGTTACTTTTACGCCGATGCTTTTTGCCATGGCGATCAAATGCAGCACAGCGTTTGTCGATCCGCCAAGTACCATAACCACGGCTATGGCATTTTCAAATGCTTCGCGTGTCATGATATCCGATGGTTTGATATCCTGTTCGAGCAATATTTTTATCGCCTTTCCTGCTGCCAGGCATTCGGCTTTCTTTTCATCACTTACTGCCGGGTTCGAAGACGAATAGGGTAAGCTCATCCCCAAGGCCTCAATAGCCGAAGCCATGGTATTGGCCGTATAAATACCGCCGCAGGCGCCAGCGCCCGGGCAGGCGTTTTTTACTACGCCTAAAAAATCTTCGGGTGTTATATTCCCTGCGATCCGCTGGCCCAAAGCCTCAAATGCCGAAACAATATTTAAATCTTCGCCTTTATAATGGCCGGGTTTTATAGTGCCGCCGTAAACCATTATCGATGGCCTGTTCAGCCTGCCCATGGCCATCACCGAACCGGGCATATTTTTATCGCAGCCGGGTAAAGTTATCAGCCCGTCGTAATATTGTGCGCCAACAACCGCTTCGATAGAATCGGCAATTACATCACGGCTCACCAGCGAGTAGCGCATGCCGTCGGTGCCCATGCTCATGCCATCGCTAACGCCAATGGTATTGAATATAAGGCCCACCATGTCTTCTTCCCAGATGCCCTGTTTAACCAGTTTGGCGAGGTCGTTAAGGTGCATGTTGCAGGTATTGCCATCGTAACCCATGCTGGCCACGCCAACCTGCGCTTTTTGCATATCGTCGTCGGTTAAACCAATACCGTAAAGCATAGCCTGGGCGCCCGGCTGGGTCTCGTCCTGCGTAAATGTTTTACTGTAACGGTTTAATTCTACTGCTGCTAAAGTGTCGGTTGATGAACTCATTTTATAAGTGCCGTAAAGCGGTTTGTATTAATTTTTTTTATTACTAATTTAGATTTGCCTGGTATTGCAAATTGATATTTGTAAGTTAGATATACCAAAAAGGAATAACAAGAGATAAAATAAATTTCTTCAATTAGTATTTAATTTGGAATATCACCACGAACTCAATATAATCCATTGTAATTACAGGCTATAAAGATACAATATATTTAACAAAATAGACCAAAGTTCAAAACGGTATTCGGTACATATTTTATGCATGCATAGCAAATGGGTGATTTTCTTCGTGAAATGGGGGGATTGGGGGCGGAGGTATGGATTTTTTGGGTGGTTTTAATGTGCGGTCCCGATAGTTATCGGGATGCAGATGTGGGGATATGCAGATGAATGAAAAAATGTGCGATGGGTTGAATACCGTAAAGGCAACCCTCGTGGTGCCCTTGCCGATAGATATGTAGGGAATCCGGCAGTTGCCTTGTCGATCAACATGTGGAACAGCCGGTTTAGTAATCAAGGGAAGGGGCCAGTAACTAATACTCAATTAATGCGCCTAATTCAATAGCAATGTCTTTTGTTAATTTTGATAATGGCCTTTTGTGAAAATCATTTTCACGATAGAAATTCCCGTACGCCAATTGATATGTTTCTTCTATGCTTAAATTAAATGATTGAAATGTTTTTTGTAAAATTTCAATGTACCTATCATTTGATATTGACCTTTTTCGTATTATTTCTTGAACGATGTCAACATGATTCGCATACAATTCATTTAGGCAAAATAGCTCTATGTTCCCTGTCGTTTTTTTATTAAGATTGATATCCATTGAATTACCATTATATTTTAATCCAATAGTTAATTCTTCGCTTATGCCAACTGATGCCTCATAAGTGTTAGGATAGTAAGTAAACTTAATAGAACTATGTTTTTCATTTATTTCGTACGGATTTAAGTGCGTCTCGTAGCTAATTATTGATGCTCCTTTAACACTACTGTTACAGACTGAACATGATGGAATCAAATTATAAAATGAAAGAGCTAATAATGGGTGACTGTTTTTGGGTAAAAAATGATCTAATTCAGGTCTCGCTACTTTGCTTCCACCTATTTCTGAAACTGTGAAAGTATATTGTCTATTACAATAAGGGCAACAATTTAGATTTAGCGAACGTGTCAACTGATAAGGCCCCCATACTTCATTTACTCCTAAGTTTGCAAACCAATGATCATAGTCCAGTATTGCAGGCAATAAAAATCCAATTACACGGTATCTTGTTTTCCATTTCAAGTATTTGGTATGAGATTTTCTGGATGACGTTGTAAATTCCAAACTTAGGATGTGTTCATAATCTGATAAAAGAAACTTTAGGCACTTGATTGTTTCTTTAAAATTGTTCGATTCCGGTTTTCTGTTTTCTTTATATGCAATTACATATGAGTTATCTTCATTTTCTAAAGTTTTTTCTTTAAGTAATAATTGTTTTAAAAGAAATTTGTAATCATCAGAATTCGTTTTCACCTTTATCCTCTTTATGTCGGTATTAATAGAAGTATTTGTCGTTTTTTTATCTTTATCAATTTTTATAAGCAAATTGAATATTTCAATATAAAACTCTATTTTCCGCTTAACAACTTTTCCAATAAAATCAGTATGCTCTTGTTTAATTGATCCTATGTCAAGGCCTGGTCTCCTAATACCTATCATGTTTTTTTACGTTTTTTTAGACTATTAATCCTATTCTGCAAAAACACAATTTCATTGTCAATAGCCGAATCCTCTTCAAATAGTTCGAAATATATTTCAAATAATTTATTTCGAACTATTGTATCTGAAATTATTGAAATTATTTGTATAACTTCTTTTTTTTGGGACTTATATTCATTTTTATTATCAAAAAAAGATTTTAGGTGCTTGTTGTTTTAAATTTCTCCATCCATTCAATTTATTAATCACTGACTGAATATTTTCCTTCGCAAAATCACCAATAAGACCATCTTTCATGAAAAAATTATTCGCTAATAGTTCATGGATATTCGCACCAAAAGTCTTAAAAGTGTCTGATGGAACAATCTCCGTTCTGCCTATACCTTTTTTTAATAATATGATATTTGTTGAAGCTAAATCAGACAATAAATAGGGGCTATGTGTAGTTAAGATAATTTGAAATGTGTAATTTCCAAAATTGGCATTTAAGAAATCTAATAACCATTTTAATAGCCTTTTTGACCAAGCCGGGTGAAATCCTATTTCTGCTTCGTCTATGAATAAAATCAAATTTTCGCGTTCATCTACGCCCAACTCATATTTGTCAACTGTATCATAGATCCTCGAAAACAGTGAATAATAAGAAACTTCTCCAGAACTTATGTCAGGTAACAAACTATAATCCGATATTCTTCTGTTGGTATGGTCATTATTTTGAACTATTTTCTCTTCTAATTTCATAAATTCTTTAAGTAGATTCCTGCTTTCTTCGGTGTTTTCGATATAGACATACTTTATAACATAAAAACGCCAGTCCTCATAGCCCCTGCTGTTTGAATAGTAATCTAACAACCTCAACGATGTGTCAATAGTTCCTTTATCAATTAATTGTCCGTGAAGTTTAAGTAATTGGTTAATACTTTCTACTTCTTCAAATAATTCAAATGCGTTATTTCCTTCAACAATGAACTGCCAAGTTGAATTTATATCTGGTACTGAACGCTTTTTTATACTTATAGAGCTAATTAAATTAAATCTATATAAACAAATAGTTGCAGCTCTGAGATCTTCAATCTTTAAATCAACAAATTCATCCGAGGTAATTTCAATATGCTTGGTATAAATTTTATCAAATATTGCCGTTTCCAACTTTTCAAAACTCCATCTATTATTACTATAATCTATTGATTGAATATTAAGCCATCTATTACTACCCGAATATGCAGAGTGGAGAACAAATTTTTCTGGAGCATTAAAAGGGATAATATCAGGAAAATGAATATAGAACTTTGTAAATCTATAACCTTGACAGTTGTAATAGGCTGTCATGGGAGTGATTTTATCCCCCTGTGGGGTTGAACTTAGCGGTAGACCTCCGATGTTGTAATATTTATAATTTGTTCCGTTATGATAGTCATTACTTAGTAATGCTTGCGTTGAAATGTTTGCCAAATTCAGTTCGTAGATGTCACTTCTCCAATCAATAACATTTGAATAATAAATAAAGCCACCTCTAACAAAGTCTTGTTTAAAATCGAATGGCATATTTTCAAATGGTGATTTTTCAAATGACAAAAGGCTATAGCCTTTGTTTTTTAACTCTTCGAGATTTTTAAGTTGAATTGTTTCATGATAAAATATAAAATCACCATAACATACGATACCATCAAATGTGATATTGTAGCCAAAGGCGCCGTTCGCGAGAGTAGCTGTTGTACTCAAAACTATTTCGCAAATACTACTCTTTCCACTACCATTTTGGCCTGCGATAGCCGTCACTCCTGTTATTTTTTTACCAAAATTTAACACTGGATTTTCGTTTTCAATCAAAGTCAATGATTTTGTGTCATATTGAAATTTATGTCTTCCACTATGATTAAAATTTACATTTAAATCATTTAGTATTTCATTATATTTTTTTATCCAAATAAATTTCAAGTCCATTTCTAATCAAATAATAGGATGAAGGCGTGTCAAAGCACAGAGGCTTAAAGAACTGCAAGTTAAAATATTATAATTATTGATCAACCAATGAAACAGCCAATTTTCTTTGATCCAGCGCAGGTGTGCTGTACAGGCCAAGAGGTAACGCACCCATGCTCCGCTGACAGCCAATGAAATTTGCCCGCACCGACTTGAATCACACTTTTATCAATGTTTGCGTTCAAACAAAAATTATGGTTCATCGATTAGCAAGCGCAGAGATGGCTTCGTTCCTCGCCATGACGTGGGGGAACGAATGCTATGGACGGGATGTTAAAAACCCCGCTGACCTTTAATAATTTGGCTTGCCTCCTGGCGGCTATAAGATTTCGTTTGGCCACTTATATGCATTTCACGCTCTTTGTCAAGTATCTGGAGTTGTTCACCGGTTAATACAAAGGTGTCTTCTTCCTGTATCTCTTTTTCTAAAAGGGTGTACAAAGCTTTAACCTTACTATCGTCGGCATCAGCCGGGTAGGTCATTAATTTTTTCCGGATAGCTTTGGTGGTCATGGGCCTTGCCTTTATATAACAAATTTAATTTTTTTAATCGGAGAAGCAAATGCTATTGGAAATAACATCAGCACGATGGCGAAACAAGCTGTTTCCCGCCATACCGCTTTAAGAGCTCTTCTCATCCTTCCCCCTTGCGTTGCAACGCACAAAGCTTTATTTTTATGAAAAATAAACATTAAACTGAATCGAACGTTTTCAGTCTTACATCAAAAATCACAAAAAGCAACAAGAGACATCATGAAAAAAACATTAATTATCCTGGCGATTGTAATTGCATCAGCCAATGCATCATTCGCGCAAAGAGGGCGCATCGGGATCGATGTGATACTCGGGAACAGGGCGCCCGCCCCTAATGAACTTAACCTGATGAGGGCCGAAGAAAATCAACACCCCAACATTGCCAAAGCAATGCACGACTTAGAAGATGCTATGAGGCATTTGCAGGAAGCCCCAAGCGATTTTGGGGGCCACAAAGCACAGGCGCAAGCCGACATGAAACAAGCATGGATTTCGTTGAGAAAAGCTTTGTACTTTCGCCTGTACCAGGACTCACACTAAAAATACAACGATTATGCCGGGTTAAATTTATTGACAATGCCTGCCATTTGGCGGGCATTTGTTGTGTTTCTATTAGCCCCCAAAAGACTTAATGCCCAAATAAACTAATACCCCAACAACCTCTCCATCATTTCCTCCAGCCTCGCCTTTGCCAAAAACTGGTCCTCCAATGCTTTGTTCATAGGGATAGCGGTGTCAAGGCTGGCGCAGCGCATAATGGGGGCGTCGAGATGTTTAAAGCAATGCTCGGCAAGGTGGGCGGCTATTTCGCCGCCGAAACCGCTGGTGAGGGTGTCCTCGTGCAATATTAGTACGCGGCCGGTTTTTTTGGCGCTTTGCTCCACAGCTTCCTTGTCCCATGGCTGCAGGCTGCGCAGGTCGATAATCTCGATGGACAGGTCGGGGTGTTTTTCGGCATATTCCATGGCCCAGTGCACGCCGAGGCCGTAGGTGATGATGCTGGCTGCGGCGCCCTCCTGTATTATTTTGGCTTTGCCTATTTCTACATAATAATCGCCTTCGGGCACCTCGCCGCTGTTGCTGCGGTACAGGTATTTATGCTCGAAATACATTACGGGGTTTGGGTCGTCGATAGCGGCCATCAGCAGACCTTTGGCATCATCCGGGAAAGCCGGGTAAACCACCTTTAAGCCCGGTGTTTTGGTAAACCAGGCCTCGTTGCTTTGCGAGTGGAACGGACCTGCCCCCGTCCCCGCACCCGTAGGCATGCGGATGACGACGTCAACCGGCTGCTCCCAGCGGTAGTAGGTTTTTGCCAGGTTATTTACCACCTGGTTAAAGCCGCTGGTAACAAAATCGGCAAACTGCATTTCCATTACCGCCTTGTAACCATTAAGCGCAAGCCCCATGGCCGCACCTACCACGCCCGATTCGCAAATAGGCGTGTTGCGCACCCTTGCTTTGCCAAATTCTTCCACAAAACCCAGCGTTATTTTAAAAGCGCCTCCGTATTCCGCAATATCCTGCCCCATGATTACCAGGTTATCGTACTTGCGCATGCTTTGGCGCAGGCCGTCGCTGATAGCGTCGATATAACGCTTGGTTGTTATTGTTGTTGTAATGTTGGAAGGTTGAAATGTTGGAAGGTTGTATGGTTTGTACATGTCGGCTATTTCCGTTTCCATATCGGGGATAATATCGGGTTCGCTGAAAACCTTTTCAATTTCCGTTTCTATCAGGGCCGAGAACTCTGCCCGCATTTGCGGGATCCATTCGGGGCGCAGCACATGCTCCTCGATCAAATATTTTTCAAAATTGCTGATGGGGTCCTTTTCTCTCCAAAATTCAAACAAATGCTGCGGCACATATTTGGTGCCCGATGCTTCCTCGTGCCCGCGCATCCGGAAGGTCATGCATTCCACCAGCGCGGGGCGGGGCCTGGTGCGCATTTCTGTGGCTATATTATTAATAGTATGATAAACTTCCAGCAAGTTATTGCCGTCGATCCGGTAGCCCTGCATGCCGTAGCCCACCGCTTTATCCACCAGGTATTTGGTCCTGTATTGTTCGGAAACCGGTGTCGATAACCCATAGCCGTTGTTTTCTATCAAAAATATAACAGGTAAATTCCACACGGCGGCAATGTTCAGCGCCTCGTGGAAATCGCCTTCGCTCGTGGCTCCCTCGCCCGTGAATACCAGGGTGGCTTTGTTGCGGCCGCTCAAAACATCCGCCAAAGCAATCCCATCCGCCAAAGATAGTTGCGGCCCCAGGTGCGATATCATACCAATAATTTTATATTCCTGCGTGCCGAAATGGAATGACCTGTCGCGACCCTTCGTAAACCCAGAAGCCTTGCCCTGCCATTGCCCCATCAGCCGCGACAAAGGGATATCGCGGGTGGTAAAAACGCCCAGGTTGCGGTGCATGGGCAAGATATATTCGTCGCTGTTCATGGCCAAAGTGCTGCCAATGGAAATAGCCTCCTGGCCAATCCCCGAAAACCATTTGCCAATGCGCCCCTGCCGTAAAAGTATCAGCATCTTCTCCTCAACCATGCGCGGCCACAGTAGCTTTTTATAAAATTCAATCAGCTGGTTATTCGTTAGGTTTTTTCGGTCGAAGATCATGCGGTAAAACTACGTATTTTGTTTATTTGTTCAATAAGGTTCATTAGTTCACTGGTTCATTAGTTCATTGGTAAATAGCATATCTTTATATTTATTTACACAATATGCGAGTAATAGACTTTTTCGTTTTTTATATCATGGAAAATTTCGAAAGACAAAACATGAAGGGATTTATTTGGGGAAGTATTCTCGCCAGAGCTGTTTTTCTAGCAAGTATAAATGTTTCCATAATGATGCTTATTTTGTTGCAAATTATTTGGCCTATATTTTTTAAAGTCAACATTTTAGATGTCCCTCACAGCGAATTTAAAGCGATAGCGATAGCCATTTTAGATGCTTTTTTATTGGATTATATTTATATCAACAGAAAAAGATATCTATACATTACGTCGTCCCGATATAGGCCTTTTAAATTAAGCGTAAACGCGGGAGTAGGTATAAGCTTCTTAACATTTGTAGTTTTGTTTATAGTTACGCTTTTTTTGGCAGTTGCCGCCGATAAATTTTTAAAGAAATGATGAGTTGTCATCCGCTGGTTGGCGAACTGACCTCTTTTCTACCAAGGGGGAATGCCAACAAACAGTAAGCAGGTTTAAGTGTGCAGTTGGTGCGGCTTCCCCGTTTAGGTGAGGCAGCTATGCCATGTGCCCCCTTAGGTAAATAGTTTGTGATAGGTTTCATTGCTAATAAACAAATTGATAAATTGCCGCCATATATACTTGATTGCGCGGTTCGTTTAACAGTCTTAACACCAATGAACTAATGAACCAGTGAACCAATGAACAATCTGACATGAAAAAGAAAGTACCCCTTATATTACTGATCCTCGCTGCTGTTATCGGCCTCGCGGCAACTACCCACGACTATTTCCTGCTGCCCGAAAACTTTTTTATCCACAAGGGCGACAAGCTCGACCTGCACTTGTTAGGCGGCGAGCAGTTTGTTAAATCGGAAGAGATAGGCTACCAGGCTAAAAAAACCATCTCTTTTATGCTGTACCAGGGATCGAAAAAGATTGACTTGCTGCATGTTGCCAAAGACAGCGCTGTGCCCCTGATCGATTATACCATGGTAAATGATGGCCAGGCTTTGGTTGACATGACGAGGGGAACGGAGTTTATTGATGCTTCGCGCGATAGCTATTCGGATTACTTAACACAACAAGGCCTCGATAAACTGGGGGATAAGGTGAAGAATGGCAATCAGTTCAGGATAAAAGAAAAATTTACCCGGTACATGAAAACGCTTTTTGCCGTTGATAACCACGATGGCGGCGTGTATGATAAAGACGTGAAGGATGTGTATGAGATCATCCTGGAGGATAACCCTTACCGCAAAAAGTATGGTGATGACATGACTGTAAAGCTAATGTTTATGGGCAAACCTGCTGCCAGCGCAGCTATTTCGCTTTATATAAAATCCATCAGCGGGAACGTTTATACACAAAGCCTGGCTACCGACAAAAAAGGCGAAGTAACATTTACCATGAGCCGCGAGGGGATTTACATGCTGCGCAGCGTGCGCATTGAACCGACAAAAGATAAAGACGCCGACTTTGAAAGCTGGTGGGCCTCATTCACATTCCCCTTCAGCAGTTCTGACGAAGTACCTAATACGTATAAGGAGTTTGGGTTTGGAAATATTCATTGAGGAATTTCGGATCCGGATAGCTATTATCGGGACGGATTTTCGATGTCGGGTTTAATGATTATGTCGATGGCTTGCCATGTGTAACACGCTAACCGCCATGTCATTGCGAGGTACGAAGCAATCTCGTCGCTATGCATATACGCCAACCTGTACGCGACGGGATTGCTTCGTCGTTCCTCCTCGCAATGACATAGTTTATTATTTTTCTATGAACTATGAACCATAAACTAAATCAGTTTCCCCAGCGCGTCCTTTATCCTTGGTATCAAATCCACAATATCCTGCAAAGTACTTGCGCCAACGGATACCCTAAACCAGTTCACTTCTTCGCCGGTGCCAAAGGCTGAGAATGGGACGAAAGCTACCTTAGCTTCTTTAATCAGGTAAAAATTTATATCGGTAGCTGTTTTAAGCACTTTGCCATCTGGAGTGGTTTTGCCGCTGTAATCAACCTTAACGGTGAGGTAAATGGCGCCCATGGGTTCAATGGCGTCTACATTAAACCCTTCGGATTTTAATTGCTGAAAGCCATCGTATAAAGT
>Ga0207060_10389_pt1 | contig 12200 bp, 10 predicted proteins | sample Alteio_BWMinCont_30_FD_153270 | JGI IMG/M metagenome (GOLD analysis project Ga0207060, IMG submission 153270) | Enriched cells from forest soil in Barre Woods Harvard Forest LTER site, Petersham, Massachusetts, United States -... | ecosystem: Environmental > Terrestrial > Soil > Temperate forest >...
GAATATAACGGTAGGAGGCTCCGGAAAAACACCGTTATTGATAGAGCTAGCAAATTTTTTACAAAAAAAGGGCTGGCGCCCTGGTATCATTAGCCGTGGTTATGGCGGAAAAGCCGCTACCTACCCTGTTCGTGTATATACCAAAAGCAACCCACGTGAAGTAGGTGATGAACCAATACTGATAGTCAGGCACACGGCTTGCCCCACGATGGTGGATCCAAAGCGCCGCCGGGGTGTGCAAGCATTATTAAAAAAGACAAATTGTAATATCATCCTGAGCGACGATGGTTTGCAACACTTAGCATTAAGCCGGAACATTGAAATCCTCGTTATTGACGGACAACGTCGCTTTGGCAATGGTTTTTGCTTACCGGCGGGACCTTTACGCGAACCAGTGTCTCGATTAAAAGAGGTTGACTTGGTCGTTAGCAAGGGCACGGCTTTGCCGAATGAATTTGCAATGCTTCTAATTCCTGATCATTTTTATCAACTCATGTACCCCGACAATAAAAAAAATGCAGTCTATTTTCATGGAAAAAACCTTCATGCCGTCGCCGGTATTGGGTATCCAGAGCAATTTTTTGCTGGATTACGTACACTTGGCCTTAGCTTTACTGAACACCCGTTTCCAGATCACCATTTTTTTAGACCTCGTGACTTGCATTACGGTGAAGATGCCATCATATTAATGACAGAGAAAGACGCTATTAAGTGCGAGGGGTTAACAGACGCAAGGCTATGGTGCTTGAAAATAAAAACAAAACTAGATGAAAGCTTTTATACCACATTATTACACCGCATCGTTACAGTAAGCGATCCAAAATCTTCCGTAAGCTCGTCTCGATATCCGTCTTTGGTTGCCAATTGAGATAATCTTTAGCGTTTTTAATCGATGGCACACGACGCTCCATATCTTGATAACCCTTTCCATAGTAGCTATCCGCCGTTACACTTTTTAACTGGGTTCGCTGCGCCATATCAGCATATTTGGGATACGATTGCATTTGTTCAATTAACAACTCTGCAAGTTTACGAATAGAAATATCGTTTTTGGGATTGCCTATATTAAAAATTCGCTGCTCAGCACATCCTTGCTCGTTAGTGATTATCCTTAGCAGCGCTTCTATACCATCGTCTATATCTATAAAACTGCGCCTCTGCTGACCACCAGCCACCAGTTGAATCGCTTCTCCACGTAAAATATTGCCAATAAACTGACTAACGACTCGTGAACTACCAAGTGCAGGATTATGCGGGTCATCGAGCTTTGCACCTATCCAATTAAAAGGTCTAAATAATGTATAGGACAATTGATCACATACACCGTAAGCATGGATGACTCTATCTAACAACTGCTTGCTACAAGAATAAATCCAACGTGATCGATGAATGGGTCCCAAGACAAAATTACTGGTTTGCTCATCGAACTCTTCATCACTACACATACCATAAACTTCTGATGTAGAAGGAAAAACGACGCGCTTTTTATGCTGTACGCAAAGACGAACAATCTTTAGATTCGCCTCAAAATCCAATTCAAAGATAATTAATGGATTTTTTACGTAAGTCACAGGCGTGGCAATGGCCACCAAAGGTAGCACAACATCACAACGTTGAATTTGTTGTTCTATCCAAGCGGTTTCCTGGCAGATATCCCCGCGTCTGAATTGTAAACGGGGATCTGTCAAAAAATTTCTAATTTTATCAGCGTGCAAATCCAAGCCAGCGAAAGTCCAGTCTTTTTTCGTTAGTAAAGCTTGTTCTAACAGGTGACTACCAATAAAACCATTGATACCGAGAATTAATACTTTTAAACTCATTTTTTTCCATTGATACTCAACGCTAGAAAATTGGCCCCACTCTACGTAACTTATGCATAACACTCAACTGCTTCCGTGGGATACTGAGATGTTGGGCGTGCGCGTCGCAAAAATTCTCTCTACGCACTTGCATGTAGAGGAACTGAAACAATCTTTGCAGCAACTCAAAGCACAAGGAATAGAATTGGTTTATTGGGTATTTGATAGCCCAGAACTGGCTTCGAAAGAAGCTGCCATTGCTTGCGGCGGTTTTTTCGTTGATGAAAAAATAACCTACTCTCTCGATTTAATCACACTGCCCCCCTTACCATTTCCTTACCCAGAGATAGGGATTTATATGGATTCAGTTGCTAATTCAGAACTTATCGCTTTAGCCATGGAAATCGTACCATTTTCACGCTTTAGCCGCGACCCTCACCTCAGTGCACAACAGGTTAACAGATTGTATACAGCCTGGATTGGCAACGCTTGCAAAAAGCTCGTTGCCAAGATCATTTTAGTTGCTCGAGCCCACAACATCTTAGGAACGGTCAGCGGAATGGTTAGCATCGATGACAAACAAGGTCGCGCTGATTTAAGTTTGCTGGCAGTGGCTCCACTATACCGACATAGAGGTATCGGTAAACGCTTAGTTTATGCAGCTCACGCATGGTGTATCGCGCACGACTACTCTATGAGCCAAGTCGTTACGCAGCAAACTAATCCAAGGGCGCGTCATTTGTATGAAAGCTGTGGTTACCAACAAGAGAAAATAGAATATTTTTATCACTTCTGGCTATAGGGCGCCTCTAGAAATTAATCATAGATAAGCATTCGGACTGGTTATTCACTTTAAAATCGCTAGCGTGCCAGACCGTCCCTCAACAGTGCCTTGGGTCAGTTCACAAATCGGAATCGTTTCACGATTGATTAAGCAAGCCTCGGCAGTGGTTTGTAGGGTTTGGAATTGTACGGCTTGCTGCTGAGCCTTCTTTAAAAATTTTGTAAAAAAATCCAAATATTTCATCCCTTCCATTTCGGCATGAATAGTTAACACGTTGACAACATCGTCTTGCAGTAAACTTAGGTAATACGCATCGAGGGTAGCCAATGGAAATTCTGGACGTCCGAGTAGCTCATCTAATGTCGGTAAATTAGTCGGGATTTGTAGCGTTTTAAACCGTGTTATACCTACTTTAGGAAAACACGGATAGAGACCCCGCGCATCACTACCATATAACAAACCCGCGGAATCATAGACCGCTAAACTATAAGCATTCGCTTGCCAACCTGCTGCTCCTGCCACCAGGGGTGCACGTGAAAATATTCGTAAAAATTCATCATAGGCTTTTTTGAACTCTTTCCTCACCTGCTCCTGTGACCAGGCATGCAATTCATCTTGCCACAGGATATGATCATAACAATGAATTCCAACTTCATGTCCCGACTGAGCGGTTTGTCGTATTACTGCCGCACAACGCCGTCCTATATGTGGTCCTGGCCATAGCACTCCATTGAGCAGTGTACCTAGGCCATAAACACTAACGACATGGGTACGTGCGACTTTAGAGAGAAATCCAGGGCGAAAGATGCGCTTAATCGCGCGTCCTGTATTATCTGGCCCCAGAGAAAATAAAAAAGTGGCCGGGATAGTCAATCGTTCCAACAAGTGGACAAGATTTGGCACGCCTACGCGAGTCCCTCTTTCCGTATCGACATCGATCTTAATAGCTATTATCTTACTTTTTAGCATCGGGTCGGCTGTCCTTGCTTCGGCTTTCTACAACTTCTTTAATAAAATACCGAGGACGTCGTCGCACTTCCTGATAAATACGGCCAATGTACTCCCCAATAATCCCCAAGCCCATTAAACTGATCCCAATGAGCAAAAATAGGATAGCAAAAAGTGTAAAAACGCCTTCAACCTCTGGGCCTATTATGACTCGACGCAAAAACATATAAACCACAAACAATCCACTCAAAACTGAAACCAAGAGCCCAAACACGGTAAAAACCTGTAACGGTAGCAAAGAAATCCCCGTCATTAAATCAAAATTGAGTCGTAATAAACGATACAAACTATATTTGGATTTTCCAGCCCAACGTGCTTCGTGACGCACTTCTATTTCGGTAGGATAACTTGAAAGACGATACGCTTGCACAGGGATGAAAAGTGAAATTTCCTTACTTAGCACGATCAGCGCGATCAAAGAACGTCGATAAGCCCTTAACATACAACCTTGATCGCTCAAGCGAATCTTAGTCATTTTATAGCGTAGCCAATTATTGAGTTTGGAAGCATAGTGTCGAAACGATGTATCTTGACGTTCCTTACGCACACCACCAACATAGTCATGCCCTGCTTCTATCGCTTGAACTAACGCAGAAATTTCCTCCGGTGGATTTTGTAGATCAGCATCTAAAGTTACAATTATTTCTCCACGCACACGCTCAAAACCCGCCATCACCGCCATCTGCTGTCCAAAGTTATTAGTAAAGTGAATGATACGAATTTGCTCAGGACGTCGTTTATGTAACTCATTGAGGATCTCGTATGAATTATCTTGACTACCATCGTTGATAAATATTATCTCATAAGGCTGCCCGAGCTTATCCAAGCTCGCTGTCAAACGTTGATAGAGTTGCTCTAAATTTCCCGATTCATTGTAAACCGGAATAACTACACTGAGATAAGGCGTTATCATGGCAAGTCCTCTTTGGATGTAATGCTTATTGATTTTTTTTCTTTATAGGTTGATTGCTTAGTAAAATATCGCGGGGTGTCGTTGCAATCAAGTAAGTTGTCCCTTGCTGTAGTGTTCGATAGGAAGCTTTATCCGTTATCACAAAGACTCGCTGTCGACTATGCCACAGAGACCAAAAACGAGCCGCCGACAACATCCATTGAGTGGTATCCTGGTGTTGCATACCAAAATTCAATTCACCAACAACATCTACTGTCAAAACACGATGATTGACATAAAAGGGTAAGTCTTGATAATAATTTCTGTAGGAAACTATTTTATCGTGGGGCTGCAACAGAGGTTGCAAGACCTGGACTAGCGGTTTAATTGAACGTATATCGACTCGAGGAATACCGGTAGAAAAAACAATAAAGCTGATGGCACTTCCACATGCCAGCCAGATAAAAGTGGCTTTTATTCCATATTGCACATAAAAAATCACCGCTGCCACACTTGTTAAAAGAAAAATACCATAACCCGCTAACACAAATGGAATGCCTGGTTTCGCTAGATCAGCGGCATGGGAACACCGTAACCACAATATGCCCAGTACGCCAAAAAACAACCAAATGCAAGGTAGTGAAATAACACCCCATTTGATCCCTGAAGACCGTTGGTCAAAATGAATAGACAAATAATTCCCGGTTAATAGAGCCAATGCAGGAAACATAGGTAAAATATAGGGAATTAATTTAGAATGAGAAAAGGAAAAAAAAACAAAAATAACGACTATCCAGAGTAATACAAATACTTGCGTGCTCTTTTGTTGAAGTTGTAGTCGCGTACCAGGCCAACCTTCCGCCACAGCCTGCAATAAAAAAGCAATCCACGGTAAAAATCCAGCGATAAGGATGGGAATAAAAAACCAATTCGGCTGATAACGCTGTGCAATTAAGGTCGAATAACGTAAAAATTGCTGATCAATAAAATAAAATTGTAAAAATTCAGGATTTTTGTATTGAACGAGCACATGCCAAGGCAAAACTATCAATAAAAATAATATAATTCCACTATAAATATAACATTTATTTAATATACGCCACTGATGTGTCAGTAAAATCCAGAGCCCAACGATCGTTACTGGAAATATAATACCCACTAAACCCTTAGTCAACACTGCCAAAGCGGACAAACCATAGGCGGCATAACATAGACAACGACGCTTACCACCTAGCGGAAATTTTACTGCCACTAAAAAAGCCAGTAGGCTTCCCGACAGACACACCGATAGGCACATATCGAGAGTTACCATACGAGCCAAAGCGAAATACAGTAGGCTCGTGGCTAGCACAATGCTGCTGAGTAAGCCGGTACGTCGATTAAATAGCAGCCGCGCTGCGCTATACAGGAACAAGCAACCCAACAATGCGATCAGGGCATTTGCTAGCCGAACTACCCATTCACTAATGAATGGTGTAGATAAAGCAGTATTAGTTTTAGCAACTTGCGGATAACTATTTTTGTTCGTAGTGGAACTAAATAATCGAATGGACGCTGCTTGTATCCAGTAAAACAAAGGCGGTTTTTCAAAATATTTAACACCATTGAGATGCGGCGTAAGGAAGTCGTGCAATGCCACCATCTCTCTTGGAATCTCCGCGTAACGCGCTTCATCAGGGCTGCTGAGTGGCCTAACTCCCAAAAATAACCCAAATAACAGCGCTATTGTCAACGATAGCCATAGTAAATCCACATACCAGGTCCCTCTCTTACAGGGTCGCATGAATGACATAAAAAGCTGGCACCTCAGGGAAGAGTTATCAACAAACAGAATGCTGTTATAATGAGGCCAAATTTATAACGTTTTTAGTGAGGGAAATCAATGCAGGAACAAACAGTGGCTGTTATTTTATCAGGGTGTGGTGCCTTAGATGGAAGTGAAATACACGAAGCCACATTAACCCTACTCGCTTTAGATAGAGCTGAAATTCACTATCAGTGCTTAGCACCTAACATTTCTCAAACGCGTGTTAGTAATATGTTGACGGAAGAAACCATGACTGGGTTTAGACGCAATGTATTGAAGGAATCAGCCCGTATTGCGCGCGGAAAGATTCTGGATTTATCAAAAGCGAATCCTACTGACTACGCCGCCGTGATATTTCCTGGTGGTTACGGCGCTGCCCTCAATCTGAGCAATTTCGGCCTTGATCAAGAAAACTATACCGTGCAAACCGATGTTTCCCTGTTTTTTAAGGAAGCCATCATAAAAACTCACAAACCTGCTGGATTTATTTGCATTTCTCCGGTATTAGTGCCAAAACTGTATGATTCTGGCGTAAAAATAACCATTGGTGAAGATCGAAAAATCGCCGCCATTTTAGAAAAAATGGGTGCACAGCACATACAGTGTCTCGCTACAGAATGCGTCACAGATAAAATTCATAAGGTAGTGAGCACCCCTGCCTATATGTTGGCGCATTCAATCAAGGAGGTCGCAGTTGGCATTGAATGCTTGGTCAAAGAGCTCATAGCCCTGCTTTGAGCCACAAATTCAATTTTCCCTACTCTCTAGATAGATATGGATAGGCCAATGGGCTTTAGACCCATTCGTAGTTTCGTGCACAGGCAAAAAAGTCTGAGTAAACGACAACAAAGTGCATTACACAGGCTTTTAACGACTTATAGCTTAGCAATTAATCAAGAACCATGGTGCCTAAAACAGGTCTTTACACAGACGGCCACAACTACATTGGAAATTGGCTTCGGCATGGGTCACAACTTGTTAAGGCAAGCCCAACAATACCCTGAGCAAAATTTTTTAGGCATAGAAGTATACCGCCCTGGCATTGCCGCTATCCTGCTCGGTATTGAGCGTTTTCAACTGTCTAATGTAAAAATTATCTATGCTGATGCAGCAGAGGTGTTGGATAAATCTGTTCCAGATCAATCATTAGGCGTTATTCAAATTTTCTTCCCGGATCCGTGGCCCAAAAGAAGACATCATAAACGCCGGCTCATACAACCTGGCTTTGCCAGATTGTTACAAGCTAAGCTAAGCATGAGTGGCCAACTACAGCTTGCTACTGACTGGGAAGATTACGCCACACAGATGTTGTGCGTTTTAGAAAATACACCCGGCCTGAAAAATAGCGCTGGAAAAAACAAATTTTCTACAAAACCGATCCAACGTTCGCCTACTGACTTTGAGCAACGTGGCCAACGACGAGGGCATTTAATTTGGGATTTAGCGTTTTATGCCACTGTATGAAACATGGTAACCCTTCACTAAAAAGTACAAAAGCACATTCATCTTACTCAGGTAAAAATAAAGCAACGAGATCATTATGAAAATTCTTTCCTCTATCCGTTAAGGAAATTGCACCGTTGCATACGGTCAACAGCTCTAGTTTTTCTGCCTCTTCCAGCGGCTTACTCAGGCTAGAAAAAGACAATCCTGTGCGCCACTCAAATAGCTCTATAGGAATGGGATAGTGCAATCGCAGTGCATACAGCATAAATTCAAATGCCAATTCTGTTGTAACCACTATCCTTTCACCACCCAAAAAGCCGTTCTTTTTTTCAAGGTAGTCTTTTGGATTTTTATGCTTCCAGGAACGCATAACGGTCTGATTTGTTTCATCGCTTAATTTACTATGTGCGCCGGCACCTATTCCCAAGTAATCAGCAAATTCCCAGCAGTTACGATTGTGTACACACATATAGAAGCTTCGACTATAAGCAGAAATCTCATATTGTACGTAGTCAGTTTGCATGAGTTGAATTTTACCCTGTTCCTGTAATTCCCAAATCATATCGTCGATCGGTAATTTCGGTGGTCGCATTGCAAATTCAGTATTTGGTTCAATGCTGAGCTGGTACCAAGAAATATGTGTAGGATTGAGTGCGATGGCCTTCTTGAGATCCTTTAGGCCTTCTTCTAGGCTTTGATGAGGCAAACCGTGCATGAGATCCAAATTGATATTGTCAAAACCTGCCGCTTGAGCTGCCGCCACTGCACGCATTGCCTCTTCTCCATCATGAATACGCCCCAAAGCCTGTAGTTGTTGATCGTGAAAACTTTGGATTCCTATGGACAGTCGATTAATACCTATTTCACGATACGAGGCAAAACGTTGCAACTCAACAGTACCAGGATTTGCTTCTAACGTAATCTCTATTTCAGCAGAAAAATCCAATCGCTGCTTCAGTTTATTTAATAAATGTTCAATGGCAGCCGGTGAAAACAAGCTTGGCGTACCACCACCCATAAAAATACTGATGATGGGACGATCAAAAACCTTAGGAAGCTGCTGGTGTAAATCCTCTACCAAGGCGTCAATATAAGCTATTTCTGGCAAATTCGTCCGTAATGCATGGGAATTAAAATCGCAATACGGACATTTTTTCACGCACCAAGGGAAATGGATGTAGAGTGATAAAGGTGGCATCCTTAACACAGCTCTGTCTCCACGCTTATGCTAAACCCTTCGCTTTTAAGATGAGCCCTAGCTTTAAATGATAAAGGTGCTCAGTCAAGCCCACTGGATAGGCGTGAGGATTTAAGATACGTCGAATCGCTTCATGAAATTGACTCAGTTCACTACGTACCTTTTCCTGACTAGATTGCAAAGAGGGCCTTGTGTAAACCAACCTACCTTTTCTAAAGATCGGGTGCAATAATTCACGAAATGGTGTATCTGTAGTAATAACGCAACGTCTGGTAGAATCCAGAGGATCGATAATAGTACAGGTTTCTGAAATTCCATGTAGTTCATCGTAGATAGCATCAGCTACAGCATAACCATCACTTTTTGAATAGAACCGCCGCACCGCTAAAATACCAGGCGTTGAAATTTTAATAGTTTGTTCCGATAACTTCACTTTGTATTCCCACTGTCCTTGAGAAGTAACCATGGCACTTAATTTGTAAACTCCCTCCAAAGCAGGCTGTTCGTAAGCAGTAACCAAATGCGTCCCCACACCCCACATGGTAATTCGTGCTTGCTGTTCCTTTAAACTCATGATGACTGAAGGATCCAGATCATTACTCCCCATAATCACGACATGTTCATAGCCAGCTTCATCCAAAAGCCTTCGTGCTGCTTGACTTAAATAGGCTAAATCTCCGGAATCTAGCCGAATTCCTGCTAACTGAAACCCTGCTGAACCCAGTTCATTAGCAACTTTTATGGCATTTTTCACACCTTCCAGCGTATTGTAAGTATCCACTAGCAGGACACAACGATCTGGCAATGTTTTAGCATATTCGCGAAAAGCCTCTAACTCCGAATCAAAACACAAAACCCAACTATGCGCATGAGTACCACGAATAGGAATACCAAATAATTTTCCAGCCAACACGTTTGAAGTGGCGACACAGCCACCGATATATGCTGCGCGACTCGCCGATAACGCACCATCAAACCCCTGCGCACGACGTAAACCAAATTCCAATACAGGTTCTCCACGCGTCGCTTGAAGCAACCTCGCTGCACTAGTCGCAACTAACGATTGAAAATTGATGATATTTAATAAAAAACTTTCTAACAATTGGCACTGCAATAAGGGCCCTTTCACACGTACTAATGGCTCTTGGGGAAAAACAACAGAACCTTCCTCTATTGCATCAATATCGCAGCTGAATGTAAGCTGATCGAGATAGGTTAAAAATTTCCGACTAAATAATGCCTTTCCTTGGGAATCTTTAAGACTCGCTAAATAATCCGTATCTTCTTTAGTAAAATGAAAAGCATCCAAATAATCAATTAACGTTCCTAAACCAACACAGATAACATAACCACCACCAAAAGGCAGCTTACGAAAACTATGATAAAACACTGCTTCGCGTTCATGGATACCAACCCGCCAATAGCCATATGCCATGGTAAGCTGATAAAAATCGATCAATAGAAGGAGAGAAGATTTATAAAGCTGCTTTAACAAATTCGACATAAGAAAAACAAACTAGCAAGGGTGACAAGCACCCGCCACATGGACAGGAAGGCTTAACCGCCCATCTGCTTCTCTCGAATTTCATCCAAGGTTTTACAATCGATGCATAAAGTGGCCGTAGGACGTGCTTCTAAACGACGAATCCCAATCTCTACTCCACAAGAATTACAGAACCCATAACGTCCTTCATCAAGTTGCTGTAATGCATCCTCAATTTTTTTAATTAGCTTACGTTCACGATCTCTAGCTCGAAGCTCTAAATTAAACTCCTCTTCTTGCGTAGCTCGATCGCTAATATCAGGCAACGATGCACCCTCATCCTGCAAATGATGCACTGTTCTCCCCATGTCTTCTAATAACATGCGCTTTCGCTGCAATAGCAAGCGTTTAAAATGCGCCTGCTGATCACCGCTCATATAGCATTCTCCAGGTCGTTCCTTATAAGGTACTACGCTGAAATCGATTTCTATACTAGAAGAAGAAACCGATTCCCGCCTTGTTCCTGACGACGGAATTTTTTTTTCTATTTGCCGTTTTCTACGTTTTTTAGGTTCTTCCATTTCAGCTTTTTGTAAAAGTTGTTGTTTTATTACAGGATGTGGCTGGGAATCAGACCTTGTCTGCTCTCGTTTTTTTTTAGCACTTGTTTGAGTAGCTCCCATGATTGCATGGCTTTTACTTTTTATATTTTTGGAAACTCCAGATTTGCTACTGACTCTACTACGTGAGGACTTTGCTTTTCTTTTCGGGGCTTTGCTTTTGCTAGGCTTTTTTTTTAACGCGACCCTTTTTCTAGGTTTTCTGCGAACAACAGTCTTCCTTTTATGCTTTACCCCTGTTTTCACCTTGTGTCGCTTCACTGTCCTTCTTCGAGGATGTTTAGCGGCTGTACTGGTGCCCGCTTTGGCTCTTCGACGACGAGTGGAAGTAGCACGTGTCGCCATTGCTCCCTTCTTCCTTCGCTTAGTAGCTTTTTTACGCGTCATTGGCTTTGCAGCTGTAGCACGTCTTTTACGTCGCTTTGCAGTTGCAGGTTTTTTCTTGACTGGCATAAAGTTCTCCTTGAGAATTTACAATTTACCGGAATTGGCATACCCAAAAAAACCAAACACATCTATATCAAAAATACTGCGACATAGCAATCATTTCTAATTCTTAACTAACCATGTCGTGATGTCATGTTATTTTTATTATTTAATCGGTTTATAGATCATTTTTTCGATTAATGCCATTTTCCACTCATGACCCGCGGATTTCCTGCCAAGTCTTTGTGTTGTTGTAAGCGTTGGTAACCACATTTCAAGAAAAATTGGCGAACAAACTCACCTTGTTTATAGCCATGTTCTAAGAATAACCACCCTCCTGCTCGTAGATAATGACGCGCCTGATCAATGATTACTTTTATATGATTTAATCCATTTTCTCCGGAAATTAACGCTATTTCAGGCTCAAAGCGTAATCCTAATTCAGATTGAAAATGTAAATCTTGATAGGCAAGATAAGGAGGGTTACTGATGATTGCGTCGAAGCATTCACCTGTTTGAAAAGCGCCGCACCAATCACCCCAACGCAATTCCACATTTTGTAATCCATGACGATGACTATTTCGTTCCGCAAGCCGCAAGGCATCCCGACAACAATCTGTAGCAATCAAATGCCATGCAGGTCTTTCACTTGCTAAGGCCAGAGCAATCGCCCCTGAACCAGTACCTAAATCAGCAATTTTTTTAGCGACAGTCAAACACCGTAAAATGGGTGAACC
>Ga0207060_10391_pt1 | contig 12167 bp, 11 predicted proteins | sample Alteio_BWMinCont_30_FD_153270 | JGI IMG/M metagenome (GOLD analysis project Ga0207060, IMG submission 153270) | Enriched cells from forest soil in Barre Woods Harvard Forest LTER site, Petersham, Massachusetts, United States -... | ecosystem: Environmental > Terrestrial > Soil > Temperate forest >...
GATCTTTTCCTGCACGTGCTGGAACTCGTTTATTCCAATGGTGTCACTGATCAAAGTAACAACTCCTAGAATAAATTCGGTCTTTGCAATGTTTTTGATCATTACCTGATGCGCCATGTGGACGATTCCTCCGCTCACCTCCTGCAGAGTGTTTACCGTTTCGACGTCCTCGAGGAAAAAGACCCTGTCCCACGGGACCAAAACATCATCGAATATGACTACCGCATCCTGCTCGTCAAACCTCGAAGCAAGCGGATGGTCAAATTGTGAGTTTTCAGAAAATGATTCGCGGCAAATAAATTTCAGACCTTTCGCGCTGGTGGGTATCCCGAAACCAAACGAGTATGGCATGTCGTCTGCAGTACCCCGGATAACGGTCGAGGGGAACACCATGATCTCGTCAGCTAAAGGCAGGGTCGCAAGCATCCTCGCACCTCGGATGAGAACGCCCTCGTCGTTTTTATCGACAACCCGAGCAGCAAGATAAGGATCAGACTGCTTGCTAGGTCCGACGCTTCGATTTGCCTGTGGATGGATCAGTGTGTGCGTGAGCAATAGGTCGTTCTCCCGGATGTATTCGTAATATCCTTGAACGTTTGATGCAAAGCGAGGATCTTTCTTGCCGAAGAATTTCGAAGCAGAAGCAAGAGCCATAAGATCGCTATTGAGATAATCCGGAGTCCTTCCGAGCATACCGCCGGAATAATCTGCCCAGGTCTTCATCATCGCGTGACGCTTTTCGATATCCTCGAGTCGGAGAGGTTGAAGAAAACTCATTCCCACTCCATCTCCAGAGGTCGGAGACGTGAAGGTCATGCGCTCGATGAGCTCAGGATCGTGCTGCATGTCGTATAGATGGGAGATGGATCTCGCAACTGCCCTAAACTTCGGGTGCTTGCTGACGTCCCTTGTAATCTTCTCCCCCTCGATCCAAATTTCCCTGGGAGTTGAGTTGAGTCTTGATAGGTACTCTTTTCCGGTTCTTGCTCCCAACTCAATTTCACTCCCGAAACGTTAAGAGAATCTCATTTTTCTGCAACTACTGTGTTGACCAGCTTGCCAAGGTTTTCGATCTCGACTTCGACTCTGTCTCCTGGATGGATCGGAGAAATTCCTTTCGGCGTGCCTGTTAAGATCATGTCCTCTGGCATTAGGGTCATGAATTCTGAAATATACTCTATCAGTTTGGGGACGTTATGTACCAGGTCTGCCGTAATTCCCTCCTGCCTGACTTCTCCGTTAATTAGTGTCCTGATTTTGAGATTTGAAATGTCACCTGCTTCATCCGGTGTAACCAGTAATGGACCCGCAGGGCAGAATGTATCAAATCCCTTTGCCTTAACTGGTGGACGAAATATATTCGTAATAAAGTCTCTCGCGGTAACATCGTTAGCAATCGTATAACCCTTCACGTAGTCCAGTGCATCATTGATCCGCACCCGTCTTGCTGGCTTTCCGATAACGACGCAAAGTTCGCCTTCGTAATGCACGTACTTTGCATTTTTAGGATAGACGATTTCCTCATTGTTTCCGATAAGTGAACTAAGCGGTTTTAGAAAAAGTACAGGGTCCTCTGAAACGTTCAATCCGAGTTCGTTTGCATGATCAAGGTAGTTCAAGACAAGTCCGACTATCTTGCTGGGCTTGGAGGGAGATAACCAAGTTATTTCTTCTGCGGAGTACATCTTGCCCGTACTATCTTCCAGTCGTCCATTTACTTCGGTGCCTTCCAAGTATGTTCCATGGTGAAGGAATCTTGCGAACCGCATTCTTTTCGGACTATCGCCCGAAAATACGGGGGCTCCTTTTCAAATTATTCGAAGAATTGTTTGCACAGGCGGACTGCTGGCCCGCTCAGGCGATTCTTAGTTGAATTCCTTTCTCTCGAAAAGCAATAGTCCCAAGATTGAAGTTACGACAAAGTAGCCAAGCATTATCATGAGTCCCTCTGGAATCGTCGCAATGTATTGAACGAGACCAGCACCTCCTCCACCACCGCCAGGACCAAACGTCAGTGATGTCTGATGGGGCGGATACGGAACAGTAAATACGTTTGAGACGATGCCGGACCCGTAGCTTAAGCTGAACCAAGGCTCAACGTGAGCGAGATTTGTTACGAGCGTATCAATGATACTGAACCCAAAGAGCAGAAGTATGATTGTAACCAGAATCGAATATGAGCTGCTTTTGAATAGGGAGCTAAATAGAAACGTAAAACCTAGACCGGCAATCAAGTAGACCAAAGTGAAAACGAGAGCCTCTCCGTATTGGGATGGAATGTTCGTTCCAAGATAATATAGTCCGTTGACAACCGTTACCGCAGTATAGACACCCATTATTATCAGTGATGCGAGAAATGCTGCGATCCATTTTCCGATATAAATGGATGATCGTCGGATCGGGTTACCCACGAGAAAGTATCCCGTCTTGTTTTGAAACTCACCAGATATTGCGTCGCCGCCGAAAAATACAGAACAGAAAACAACTATCAGGGTCGGTGCGAAGGAATACCACCCAGCATAAAAGCCCAATGCATTAAGCGGTGAACCAGCCAGAGAACTCGCTCCATAGTAAGCGATCGCGACAGTCAATGCTAGAGCAATAATCAGTGTAATCGCCAGGAGGATTAAGAAACGGCGAGATCTGAAATAGTTTAGAATTTCATACTTTGCAATTATTCCGACCTGCCCGATGCTCGTCGGAAGCTTATTTCCCTCTAGAGAAGCTGCTGGAGGAATACTTTCTTTTTGCTGTTGCATCGAATTCTGACTCAAAATTATTTTCCACCCAAACTATAACGTATCTTTGATCAAGTTAAGGTAAGTATCTTCGAGTGCCGAACCGGACGCCCTAAAACTAATTATTCCGATTCGCATTGAGACAAGATCTTCAAGCAACCTTTCTTGAACTTCCATCCCCCCTGCAAATTTCAATTTGAGGTTCCTGGAATCCATCTTCTCAACCGAGATTACTCCTTGCGCCTTCGAAACAATCCCGGTAATTCTATCGTCAATTGGTTTGCTAAAACCGGCTTCAATAATGGTGGAACTACCGTCACCTGAAAATCTGGAAATTACATTGGAAAGAGTGTCGTAGACCAGAAGCTTGCCGTGATCTATCATTGCGACTTCGTCGCACACGTCCGACACCTCGGGCAGAAGATGCGAACTCATGAAAATGAGCCGATTTCTCTTTTTGAGCGATTTGACAATGTCCCTGACCTCGGCCATCCCTCTTGGATCGAGTCCCGTTGTCGGCTCGTCTAGAATGATAAGATCTGGCTCCGAAAGCAAAGCGGATGCGATATTGATCCTCTGCTTCATTCCCTTCGAAAACTTGCCGACTTTTTTGTCCTTCCACTCCTCCATCTTTACTTCAGCTAGTGCATTATCAATCCTCTTAGATCGCTCCGCTCGAGGAATGCCTCTGATCTCAGCAATGAACGATAGAGCTTCTTTTGGCGTGAACGAGGGATAAATTTCGGGACTCTCGATTAAAGTTCCGCAATGTTCTAGTGCCGCCCTCTTGTTTTCGTGAACGGTTATGTCGTTTATCATCGCCTTTCCTTTCGTGGCTCTGATCATATCGGTGAAAATCTTCAGTGTCGTTGTCTTGCCTGCACCGTTGGGTCCAAGAAAGCCAACGCATTTCGCTCCCTCAATTTTCAAGTTGAGATCAGAGAGTGCAGTAAAACTACCGTAGTTCTTGCTAAGATTTTGAGCTTCCAAGGATGGCAACTAAATTTTCATTTCCAGCTCACCCGAAAATTCCAAGAAGGAAATCTAAAACGATGCGAGCTGTCCTAATCTTAAAATCGAATGCATATAACCATGTACGCTTCACTATTACAGTTCTCAAATCGCTTATGCTATATCGCTCTCAATAGTAATACGACCATCTATGATGTGAGAGCTTAAGGAGATTCGAAAATAGTCTTTATCCTAGTGCCAGCCTGAGAGCTTCATAGCGGCCACTACTTTATTGACGGCGAGAACTAACGCTGCGCGCCTAAGATCAATGTTATCTTTCTCAGCGAGGGCCACAACCTCATTGAAAGAGTACACCATCTTGTGTTCCAGCCGCTCATTTACTTCCTCCAAGGGCCAGTGATCCCGATTCAAGTTCTGAACCCACTCAAAGTATGAGACGAGAACTCCGCCAGAGTTTGCGAGTATATCCGGAACGAGCCGTATTCCCTGCCTTGCCAAAATCTTGTCCGCCATGGGAGTCGTCGGTCCGTTAGCCGCTTCAATCACGATTTTCGCTTTGATCTTGTGAGCATTATTTTCAGTGATCTGATTTTCCAGAGCCGCCGGTATCAAAAGATCTGCTTCTGTTTCGAGTACGGCCTCGTTTGAGATCTGCTCGACGTCGGGCAGCATACTCACTGAGCCGAGTCTGTTTGAAGTCTCAAGCATCGAAGAGAAGCTTTCCTCAAAATATTTTCTCGGGATTTTCGGTCTGGCACCACCTACTACATCGCTGACTGCAACGATTTTTGCTCCCATTTCCATGAGAGATTTTACAGTGTTCGATCCGACGTTTCCAAAGCCCTGAACTGCGACTGTAACATCCTTCATCTCCCTGTGGAGGTACTTTTTCACTGCCTCACGAGTACAAATTGCAACTCCCCTTCCGGTTGCTGCGGCCCTGCCCTCAGACCCACCAATTTCTATAGGCTTTCCAGTTACAACAGCTGGTACATTGTGACCGTGTAGCCTTGAATATTCGTTCATCATCCACGCCATAGTTTGTGGATTTGTGTTGAGGTCAGGTGCGGGGATGTCAACTTCCGGTCCGATGTCCCGGTCAAGCGCTGAAACGTATTTTCTCGTTAATCTTTCAAGATCGTCATTACTGAGTTTTTTAGGATCGACCGTGACGCCGCCCTTTGCTCCACCGAATGGAATGTCGATTACGGCAGCCTTCCACGTCATCCACATTGCAAGTGCCTTTACTTCGCCGAGAGTAACGCTCGGATGGTATCTGATTCCTCCCTTGTAAGGCCCTCTTGCATTGTTGTGCTGGACCCTGTAACCGGTAAAGGTAACTGAGGTCCCATCGCCAAGCTTCAGGGGAAGTGCAACTATAACTTCTCTCCTGGGGCTCTTCAGCATCTCGTAATATTCGGGTTCTATTGAAATAACGTCAGTGATGGAGGCGAGTTGAGCGAGCGCATTATTGAAGGGGTTCTCGGCTTCCAAATGGTGGTCTCTGAAGCGGATTTAGTCGAATTTCACTATTTAAGGTAGGAAGAATCCTCCCTACGAATCTCGGGATTTGCAATTACGACGGAGCTTCCTAAGTTGGAATTCATTTCCAATGGAACGTCAAGTCTCTTTTGCTTCGACAGGATCCTTTGGTTTCTCCTGTTCCTCCGATTTCCTGCTCTTAGATTCGGTTCGCAATGCCCGCCTAGCTCGGAAAACCGGATTGCTCAACATGGAAGAGTAAAGTTCCGTCGCTCTCTGCCGTAGTATGCTCCTGGGATCGAGATTCTGGTTTATCTCCCTCATTATGTCCTGAAGCTCCTCGCGATCAGTTTCGAGCTGGGCGGCAAATTCCTCATCTGAGATTCCGCCATCAGCTCTAAGTTTCTTAAGGGACTCGATAGCAGAAGCTGATTTTGATAGCCTCGCGTTCAAGCTCTCGACACTAGCTCGTTGCTCCGCTGGGAACTTTCTCCTAATGTATCTGTACAGAAGTGCAGCCTGGACGCTGATCGAAAGGAAAGCCACGCCTAAAACTAGAGTCGTAAGTTGAGATTGATCAGCGGCAGAGATTGCAGTTGCAGGAATAGACACTGCCAGCGCAATTGAGAGAGCTCCGCGCATGCCTCCAAGCATGCTCACGTTTCTCCACTTTAGGGGGATTTTCTCACCTATTCTGTCCATGATTGTGAGAATAGGATATACCGAAGCTGCACGCGCTGCAGTGACGGCAAGATAAGCAAGGACTATGGAACCAATTGAAGAGGCGAGTACGAATATGTTGGTACTGAATCCGATGAAGAGGAATGCAATCGAGTTACCGAGAAATGCCGCAACCTGCCAGAAGAGATTAATCGTTTCCCTGGTCGAAGGTCCAAGCGTAGTTCTGATTGTAAAGTTTCCAAAGTACAGCCCAACGATAGCGACTGCGATCAGACCAGAGACTCCAATTGAGGAAGCTAACGCGTAAGAGCCATAGACCGCTGAGATCGTAAGAATAGTTTGAGTCAGTTTGTCAGAGAGCAGGCTCGCGAGAACCTCCGCTAGGAACGCAACAATTAGCCCGACTAGAGCTCCACCGGCAAATAGAATGGCAAAGTTCGATGCGGCGGAGACAAGCGAGACTTTGCCTATAGTACTAGAGGCAAGAATGATCGTGAAAACGCCAATGCCTGTTGCATCATTGAAGGCGGCCTCTGTATCCATGAGTGTAGCAAGCTTCGAGGGAACCTTTGCATTGCGAAAGACCTCAAGAACCGTTGCAACATCGGTCGGTGAGATGATCGCCGCAAACAAAAATGAGACAAGGAAAGGAAGGTTTGCGATTTTCCAGAGAATGAAACCAACTACAAGGGTTGATATGATCACCCCTATCGTCGCTAGAAGGATAGACGGTCTGATTACAGCCCTGAGATCTGTCGATTTTACGTGAATCATTGCCTCAAACAAAAGAGGCGGAACTACAAGTCCGACAAATAGTCCACCTTCTTGACCGCTGGATAATCCCACAAAAAAAGAGCTCATCTGAGAAATCACCTGCTGGAAAGTTCCCTGACCCAAAAAAAGAGAGTCCGGAAAGCGCGGAGAGAGTTATTCCTAGAATTACAAGTACCAGAGTGTACGGTACTCTAGCACGATGGGCTATTATGGAAGCAAGGAGCATTACCGCAAGAAAAGCGGCTACGAGTGCTTCGACTGAAAACAAGAAAATGCCCTTGAAAGAAGAAAAGAAAGAATCGGATTGAAAAAAATTCCGATGAAAAAACGAGTAGATTAGGTACTGATTAGGGCAATGAGCATCCGAATTTCCGGAGCTGAAATCCGGTTATTTTGGATTTATTTCAATGACTGCCGAGAGTTCAAACCAGTCTTCCAGCGCCTCTTTCGTTGCGGGGCCGTAATATTTCTCGTACAGAGCCCGCATTCCATCTTCTCTTTCAGCGCTTCCATTTATTGCGATCTTTGCCTGTCCCTGAATCACCTCGCCGCCGATCTTCATTCGCACGTTGCTATCTTTCAGCAGATTTCTTATCCAATCAGTATATTCTCCCTCATGGGAGAGGTAGATTTTCCCGTTAGAGTGCGCAAACCACAGCTCCACCTCATGATCTTTCCCGGACTTTCTCCCTTTCGTTGTGAGGTAGACGAATTTTTCATTTTTCAATTTCTCAGGGCTATTCAAGCTTAGACTACGGATAACTGGAAGTTCTTCGAAGTTAATAAAGTTCCGAGATACTATTGACAAGTGGGTTGGGTCAAAACGCGAACAGACGTAAGACCTAAAAGAAAAAAAGTTGAACTATTTGAATAGCCAAAACGAAAAGTTCACTATAGAATGTCATCTTTGGAAGAGACTAGGTAGAGGTTTTTGAGCATAAAGTCGGGCAATAAATCGAAGATTTTTGGTCTCATACATCAAAATCCCGGCATTCATTTGCGAGAAATACAGCGGGCTCTCGGCGTCTCGTTTAATTCGATAAGGTACAACACAGAGAAATTGACGCAATCTGGCGAGATTGATTGCGAGAAGGGGTCTGGCTATTCAAGGTTCTATCCACTCGGAATGTCTGATCGCGATAAGCAGCTCTATTCTTTCTCCAGAAACAAGACAACGTTCAAGATTTTGGTAGAGTTGTCCAATGAATTCCTTCTCACTAACAAGGAACTTGCTGCGCGAACCGGACTTGCGAAGTCTACAGTGAGCGAGCACATCCATCAACTGTTAAGCGCGAGTCTCGTCAGACTTACACTATCTGACGAAGGAAATTTCAAGGTGGAACTCCAAGATCGAGAACGCGTCAAGACCTTGATCGACGGGATAGTTGGGCAGCAAGACATCCAAAACGATTTAGTCCAGAACTTTGTTGACCTGTGGGATTTCTGAAATTCAACAATTGGACGTTTCTGGAGCCGTATCACAACACGAACAAAAAGAGTCTACTAGATAACGGCTATCTGCATAAGACAAACTACAGACTATTCTTGTCAGTGGCAGCGTTCCTACTATTTTGCCTCTCGATTGTTTCCGAAAACTTTTCAGCTAACAATCAAGTCTACGCCAGCAATTCAGTAGTTTCAGAGGGACAACAGTCAACAAACATAATCAAGCAATACGTTATTCCAAGCGCCAACTCCGGACCCAACGCCATAATATCGGCCCCCGGCAATGCTTTCTGGTTTGTTGAGTTCACGGGTGGAAAGATCGGTGAATTCTTTGCGTCAAACGATACATTCAAAGAATTTCCCATTCGCGAAAACAACTCGATCCCGGCTTCTCTTGCGATCGATCATTTCGGAAACATTTGGTTTTCTGATCAAAAAAGCCCCGGGAGCATCTGGATGTATGATCCCACAACCAATCACTTTACTCAATATTATACGCTCACTCAAAAATCGGCTCCGCTTTTCATCCTGGTCGACCCCCAAAACGACATATGGTTCACCGAGACAACCGCAAACAGGATTGGAGAACTCGTTTCTCCGGATTACAAGATGGTCGAGTACACGCTCCCTTCTGCCAATTCGGGACCAGTCGAGCTCGCGTGGAGTCAAAATCATTCTTACATCTGGATTACCGAAACCATTGCCGGCAAAATTGCGAGATTTGACGTTGTTTCTCACAGCTTCACTGAATTCTCTCCACCGCCATATCTGTCGATAAGCTATCCGGTGGGAATAGTAGTTGACGGATCCGGCAATGTCTGGGTCTCCGAGCACGGCGGAAGTGCAGTAGTTGAGCTGAATACGACAAATTTCGCTTTCAGATCTTATCCCACTTCTGTACCGAGCGGACAATTCACTATCGCCGCTGTCGCAACTCTTGCGATCGATTCTCAAGGAAGGTTCTGGTTCGTCGAGCATTTTGCAAACAAGGTTGGAAGGTTAGATGTTGCAACCGGACAAATTGATGAATTTCAGATTCCGGGCACTGCACTTGCCTATTCGGTCTTAAACGCGGTAGATTCTCAAGGCAATTTCTGGTTCACCGAATTTGGTGCAAACGCAATAGATGAATTTCCCGCGAATGCTTCTTCACCGATTGGAGCTACCATTCAGCTTCCCGAAGGGAATAACATCACTTCGGGCAAAATGGTCGAGGCAAATGTAGTAATCAGCAACAAGCTCGACGTTCCGCAGTCAGTATCACTGAGCACTACAAGCAGTTTTTCTGCGACGGGATTTACTTCAGGCAATCAGATATCTCTGAACTCTACATCGATCAATCTGCCTGCAAACGGGCAAGTCACCGTTAGCGCAATGATTACTACTAACACATCGCTACCATCGGGTCAGTATTCTTTCGGTATAGTTGCCGCTTCATTAGCCAATTCATCAACCGTGGGCATCGGGTTTATTTCCGTAGTAGGTCAACTTAACCTCGGGGACTTGTTGGCATCTAATTATCAGCTTATTCTCGTCGCGATCGTCGTCGTCCTTGCAATCTCTTACTTTGCAATATCTAGAAGGTCAACAAGAAGCGGGCCGAAGAAAAAATAATTGAAGAACCATTTTCATAGAAGCAGACGACCTTTATTAGAAGTGAGGAATGTTGTTTCCTCGATCGGAGCTACACTGGTTCTGTGGCTGCTTCTTGGTCGATTTGTTAGCGAATATTTTAGTTCACAATTTCAGGGTTCTTTGTTGAGAGTCTTTGCAAAGTGTCCCGGTTTGCCTTACGGATCTTATTCTGGCGGTCCGGATTTCATCGACATCTCAATTGATGCAGGCCTGGCAGTGGTCGCTGCTGTTTTCATAGCACTAACAGTTAGAGACATCCGGAGAAAAAGAAAAATGACCGGCGACTCCGAAAACCAAGAAGCTGAAGGCGACGAGCTATAATGCGTTCACAATACAACACGACTTCACTTGCCTTCACTGGTGGTCGACTCGCATTCCTGACCGTCATGGGAATCTTATTTCTGGGCGGCCTTTCTGACTGGCTTTACCTAAACACTCAGGAGGGCCCGATAACAGTCGCCGATAGTTTTGTCGTGTACCTCGCCAGTTACGTCTCTGCTTTTTTGATCGGCGGAATCGAGATAGGTGCTTTCTACTACTTCTTTGCAAGATACGATCTTGGAAGCATGAAAAAGGTTCTCATGGCTTCTTTTACGGTCGGCATTCTCGGATTTTTGGGGTATGTATTGGGCGAGGTTGCTTCTGGACTGGCAAGTCTCGGGACCGGCTCCAGCATTCCTGTGCTGACTGCAATCTCGCTTGAATTATCACCAAACGTATTGGACTACGGAAACGCCCTAATCATTTTTCTTAGTCTTTTCGGGCTTGTCCTGCTCGTGGCTACTCTTTTGAAAATAAACCCGCTTCCAAAATCAGCCAGCGGAATTTCAAAGGGCGCCGGAGTCATTGGTAGCGTTTGGACATCAGCGATTACCACGTTTGCCGCGATGGTTTGTTGCGGTCCATTGCCCGCAGTGATTGCCCTGGCAACAGGTATCTCTTCTCTCTACTTTACCACTTTGATTAGCTTACAATCTCTCCTTGTCTTGTTGAGCGTCCCTCTACTTCTCTTGTCGATATTTCTAGCTGACAGAAGAGCAAGAAAAGGTTGCAAGCTCAGAAACTAGGGAATAAGCTCGGCGTCTACTGCGAGGAATTTGTACCAGTGAAATTCTTGTAAACCGAGGGGTAGGTCTGAATCAAAACTTTGTTCAGATTCAGAACGTTAACATACGGGCTGCCAAATATCCAGAAAGTTCCCTCCTTGTTGTTGTTAACGATGGCAGTCAACTGATCTGATGAAATGCCCGTCGCATTGCTGATCGCAGGAACTTGCGCGAATGCCTGATCCATAGTAATGTCCGGGTCGACACCGGAGGCGGAGGCATTCTGGGGGTTGCTTTCGTTTCTTGCATGAAAGAAAATAGGAAGCGTGAAAATATTGTCAATATAGTACGAACCTACAGTATGACCGTTAATCGTAACCAGATCGCCGTTTGCCTGAGATGGAAACACTGCCTGACCAATTCCCGTCATAAGAAATGGAAAGAAAACTCCCGCGATGATGAGCGATATTATCGCTATTCCAACTAGCGGTCGAATGTGATCTTTCGCAATTGACTGATTTTTGTTCTCATTCTCATTTTCTGAACTCAATCAAATTCAACTCTTAATCAAATATGGAATACAGCTTCGATGAAATAATCGATCGCTTTGATACCGATGAATGGGATGATTACCCCTCCTACTCCGTAGATCAAAGTATTCTTGAGAAATATCGTCATGGTATCAGCCGGCTTGAAGTTGACTCCCCTCATCGCGATGGGTATCAATAACGGGATAATTATTGCGTTGAAAATTAGGGCGGAAAGAACCGCGCTGTGTAAGCCCAATCCCAATATGTTGAGCGCCTGAAGCTGAGGGATTGCAACGAATAGTACGGGCACAATTGCAAAATACTTCGCCACATCATTTGCAATGCTGAAAGCGGTTACCGCGCCCCGTGTCATGAGAAGCTGTTTTCCAAGCAATACAACATCGATTATCTTGGCTGGATTCGATTCCAAGTCGACCATATTCGCAGCTTCCTTCGCTGCCTGCGTGCCTGAGTTCATCGCCAGTCCCACATCGGCAACTGCAAGCGCTGGTGCGTCGTTTGTTCCATCCCCGATCATCGCCACGATTCTGGATTCGTCCTGCTCTCTCAGAACGATCTCATGTTTATCTTCAGGTTTTGCCTGCGGTACAAACTCTTCAATTCCAACCTCGTTTGCAATGCTCTTCGCGGTAAGCGGTTGGTCTCCGGTAATCATTACTGGTCTGATTCCCATGATCTTCACAGCTTGAATTTTCTCCTTGATGCCTGGCTTCAGTACGTCCTTCAACCTGATGACTCCGATAATCTCGCGATTTCTCGCTATTGCGATTGGGGTATCGCCCGCAAGTGAAATGCCCTCAATGGTCTTCTGGAACTCGGGCGGTGCTGTGAGGGCGATTTTT
>Ga0207060_10392_pt1 | contig 12098 bp, 8 predicted proteins | sample Alteio_BWMinCont_30_FD_153270 | JGI IMG/M metagenome (GOLD analysis project Ga0207060, IMG submission 153270) | Enriched cells from forest soil in Barre Woods Harvard Forest LTER site, Petersham, Massachusetts, United States -... | ecosystem: Environmental > Terrestrial > Soil > Temperate forest >...
CTTTATCCTTAACAATAGGCCCTTCAACTTTAATGCGCGACGAGATAAGGCCCAGGCCACCCTGCACTGTATAATCCTGGTTGTTCCCTTCATTCATTTTTATATCCAGCACCGACGATAACCGGCCCCCGTATGCGGCCGGCATACCGCCTTTGTACAAAGTTACATCCTTAACAGCATCCGAATTAAAAGTTGAAAAAAAGCCGAAAAGATGCGAAGCATTATACACCGTGGCCTCGTCCAGCAAAATAAGATTTTGATCTGATGTGCCCCCCCTTACATAAAAACCTGTGTTACCTTCGCCGGCAGATTTAACGCCCGGCAACAACGTTATGGTTTTTAAAATATCTTTTTCACCCAATACTACCGGCACATTATTTATTTGCGACATGTTTAACTTTTCTTCACCCATCTGGGGCGAAGCTATGTTGTCATCATTTGGCTTGTCAGCGCTGATCACCACTTCCTTCAACTCGCTTTTTGACGACAACCGTATATTGACGGTTTGGTTTTGATGTAACGAAACCTGTTTAATTAGTGTTTCGTAACCTATATAAGTAACTGATAATGTGTATTCGCCTTCCTGGGCGGTGATAGAATAAAATCCGTAGCTGTTTGTAGCAGTCCCGTTTTTAGGGATTTCCTTTATAATTACCGATGCGCCAATTAGCTGCTCACCGGTTGCTTCATCTTTAATGGTGCCGCTGATGGTGTATTTCTTTTGAGAAAAGGCTGGGAGTACGGTTAATAAAAACAGGGCTAAAAGCAGGTATTTAGACATCAGAAAAATTTGATGCAAAAGTATCTTTAATTGTTGCACCATTTTCAGAATTGCGATAAATCATTTTTTGTATTGATAGGCAAACCGGATAATAGTTTGAAAAAATAAGAAAAGCTGCCTGGCAAAATTGATATCGCGTGATTCATTTTTTTATCGTAAATGGCATTGTTTTTTAGAGTCGGCACGAGATGCCGGGGGTAAAAAACTGCAATCGATATTTATGAGATCAGCTTTCTTATCAGGTTATTAATTCAGTTGCTTTAGGCCCATCAACGAAATACATATCTACCTCGCCTTTGTTTTTTGCAGCAATTTTTCCCCTGTAACTGCAATTAAACATGTCTTTTACCAATTGATAAGTGCTGCCGGAAATATTCACCTTGCCTACCTGCCCGCAGTTTTCCATCCGTGACGCAACATTTACAGTATCGCCCCAAATATCGTATGCGAATTTTTTGGTGCCTACTATGCCTGCTATTACCGGCCCGGTGTGAATGCCAAGCCGGCATTCAAAAAACAATTCATTTGCTTTTTCTTTCTCCAGTTTTTTTTGAAGCATAAATTCCTGGATTTCGAGGGCCGCCATTACCACATCCGCCGGGTTTGTGCTGTTTACTTCGGGCAGTCCGCCGGCGCACATATAAGAGTCACCGATAGTTTTTATTTTTTCGATATTGTATTTGTTCATTACCTGGTCGAACATGCTGAAGTAATAATGAATTTCGGCGACCAGTTTTTCCGGATGAACCGCTTCGGCGGCCAAGGTAAAATTCCTGAAATCAGTAAACATCACCGTTACCAGTTTGAAGCTTCGTGATTTTGCGGCGCCTGTATGTTTTAATTCTTCGGCGGTTTCAAATGGCAGGATGTTCATCAGCAGCGCATCTGATTTTTGCTTTTCATTTGAAAGGCTTTCATTTCTTTTTTCGAGAAGCTTCTCCTGCAGGGTGTTTTCCGATCTGAAGTAGTATACGATCATGAACAATATGATAAGCATTACTGCCTGGTTGGTTATGCTAAGATATTTTTGATTTTCACTGATGAAAATTGGCTTCATCAATGAATGTGAAAGTTTGGCAATACCAAAACAAAAGCAATTTGCTATAAAATAAGTTATTACCACCCTGGGCTTCCTAAAAAAAAGCATAGGGGTAACACAAAGCGGCACGAATATATATTCAACGGCATCCCGCCCTCCCTGAACGATAGACATGAATAAGTAAAGGATCAGGGTTGAAATAATGTATACGTGGCAAGCTAAATTATATTTGCGAAAATAATTTATCAGTACCGGCAAAATGCACACAAAGGCGCCTGCATAACTCTCGTATAAAATAAACCTCCCACTTTTTTGAACATTTATATAACCTAAAATATATAATAAATAAATTAAAAGCCCCCAGCAGTTTATCCCGTTCATCAGGCGTACACGCTTTTTATCGAATATAGATGTTTCGCCGGTTATTCCAATATTAATAATACGGTTCCACAGCTTAGATAATGATTGTGATAAAAGAGAAAAAAATGATCTTTTCTTTACTGTTTTAATCTCTATATCCATAATTAAAGAAATTAATCTGCCAATGGTGGTATAGCCAATTGCGTACGCCAGTAATCAGTTACAAATATTTGGTTAGGATCCATTTGTCCTCTCAATGTCTTCCATTCGCTCCATTTCGGATAATTGGCGGTCATGTATGCATCGCCCATTGCAGGAAGAGACTTTCCCCAATGCGGCCTGAAAGGGATGCCATTGCTTTCCATCAGGCTCCAGAATTGCTGAAAGTAAGCCACAGGATCGCCAATATTTTTATTAAACCACATGATATTGATCCGTACGACATTCTGATTATAAGCAGGGCTTAACCAAAAATTACTGCTTTTGGCGGCTAGGATAACGGTAGTGTAAAAACCTGTGGCTGCATACCCGGCTGTATCGTATAAATTTTGCATTGCATCAACCACCGCCATAGTTTTTTCAACAGGTATCCACATTTCGGCATAGGCTAAATCGAATAAATTATTGCTGTATTCAAATTTGTCCATGGGTAAACTTCCCAGCCAGTTATCCCAAAAAACCTGTGGCGGGTTAGCAGGGGTGTTACATGGAAAACTTATATTAGCAAGCATAGGGTAAATATAAGGAAATATTAATTCAACAAGAGGCTTCAATTCGGCCGCTCTTTTTTCAGAGGCTTCGTTCGTTTCAAATAAAACATTGAACCAATCAGGCCACGTAGCTATAAGCTTAAAACCAGTTGCGAAAACCAATTCAACCGGGAGCTGATGACTGCCTGTGTCTTTTAAATAAAATAAGGATTGATACGGTTTGGGCAAGAAATTAGGCGGATATCCCGTTTGCTGGTTATAATCGGCGCTGGTCATCGTATGCGCTTTCCAAACTATCGCTCTCTTTAAAGTTTCGAAAGGCCACCACATGATGTCTGTAAATTCGGTATTTGTTAAAAATTCCTGGAACGATACCTGTGTTGAATTTCCGGGCCCAAAAAAATCAAATTCAGTTGCCGTAGCTACCGAGGTTGTTTGTGTGCCGGTAATATTAAAGGCCGGAACACATTGCAAAGTAACCTGGGTTATTATGCCAAGTAAGCCCATCGATACAATAACGCCGTAAAACTGGTCATCAAGGTTGCCTGATTTTGTAAAAACCTGTATTTTACCGGTTCCGTCAATCATCCTGACAGACAATATGCATTCATCAAAAGAATGCTGCATGCTTCCGCCTGATGAACCTGTGGAAATAAAGCCGGCAACCGTTTGGTGTATAGCATTGGGAACGTTGGGGATTGCCCAGCCCAGTTGATTAAGCTGAAAAAATAAATTATTGCTGTCATCCGCCTTTGATACGCCAGAGGGATCAAAAGGATCAAATCCCAAATTGCAGCCACCGCCAACGGTTACCTGCATTGTTGCTTTATCAGGCGTAACTGTCCGCAACTGGTCAAGTTCTATATTGATATTACTGCTGCCTGCCTGCCCTGTATAACCATCGGTATATACAGCATTGCTAACTGACTCTGCAGCGCCCCTTACACGTACCTGCCTTTTATTTTGCACGGCATAATTAATTAAATCAATTATGTCGCTTTCACTTGCCGGATGGTATAAACCATTTGAATCGGGTTGTATCATTTGTTTTAATTTTTAATTTTAGAAACATTAATTAAGAAAGTAACCGGTTATTATAATGGAAGATGTTGCCGCCAATAGTCGTTTAAGAAAATTTGGCTGGGATCCATTTGCTCTCTTAAGGCCTTCCAGTTAGCCCACTTCGGATATTTACTTGTTAAATATTGAGGTCCTGGAATTGCCACAGTCGTTTTTTTATTGTCTTTATCTGTAGTTGTCAGGTTCACTACGTCAGGCAGATATTTAGCCCAATGCGCGCGATAATTAAATGGGGCCAGCAAGTCCCAAAAGTTTTGATAAAATGTCGCCGGGTCGCTAAGATTGTTTGCAAACCATAATATATCGATACGAATGACGTCCTGCTTGTACGATGGGCTAAGCCAGAAATCATTGCTTTTAGCGGCGTATATTTCACAGTTGAAACTAAAGTCGATGGTCGTTTCCTGGCTATCGTAAAAAGCTTTAAGCGTGTTGATCACCTGCTGCGTTTGATCAATGGATATCCATAGCTCTGTAAACCAAATTGGCATTAGTTTATCGCTCATTTGGTTATCCATTGGCAGGCCGTCGTACCAGGTATCACTAAATTGCTGGGGCGGATTTTTATCATCATTATTCATCACAAAAATATCCACAATGGCGGGAAATATGACCGACGGGTATGCCGTTTCAACGGCTGCTTTAATAAATTCATATTTAACAGGATCTGCGGCAAGGAGGTCATGCAGCCAATTTGGCCACGTGCCTATCGCCGTAAATATCAGGTCGGCGCCCAGGGTTGCAGGGATGGGGGTTCCTAAACCTAAATAGGGTACTTCCTGGTATGGTTTTAACCCATCAGCAGGTATTTTTGGCGGCGGATCCATTTTATCGTAGGCCGCTTTTGCCCAGGCCAAGGCACCATCTTGATCTGTCCGGGCAGCCTGCCATACCACTATTCTCGATAAATCTTTATCAGGGAACAATTGATTATGCTGTGGCCACCAAAACAACCGGGTATATTCGGTGGTTTCAAAAAAACTTTGCAAAGTGGGTAAACCGTTCTTTGTGTCAAAAATGTCAATAAGTGTGCATTTATCCGCAAACCCGATAGTTTCTGAGCCTTTTATATAATATTGTGGCGAACAGCTAAAAGTTGCCGAAACAATTATCCCTAATAAACCCATTGTTGCAACGCCGGCCCCGTAGAAGGGGTCATCGGGATCAGGTTTAGCCGGGTCGGGCCTGGTAAAAGTTTTCAGGTATGCTTTCTGCCCATCCCAGGTAATAATGTCAATACTCAATAAAGAATCTTCGAACGAATAAGTTGTCGAGCCACCGGATGAAGCCGTCGACAAAAAGCCGCCAACCGTTTGGTGAGTAATACCTCCCAGGTCTGGCAGGGCCGAAGGTACGAATGGAGGCGAATTATAGGGGGCCGGAGCATTAGGCGTACCCAGGCTATCTAACTGGTAGCATAAAGAGTTTTCCAATGTCGACTTAAAAGGGGAATCAGCGGGAGTTTGGTCAAAAGGATCGTAGCCGAGGTGGCAGCCGGCCTGTACCCAAACTGTATTCTGGTCTACCATCTTAACTGCATTCATATTCGAAAGCATTATGTATTTATATGGTTTCCCGCTTGACGAGGTTTGCTCTTTTTCGAGGTTGCCGATCATCGGAAATGAATGGCCTGAGCCGCGAACACAAATAATTTCCCCTTTTGTGGCGGCTTCTTCTACCAGGCTCATAACATCGTCATTATTAGCAGGGAGCCAATAGGTTGTGGTTTGGTCTACAATTACACTTTCCATTTATTTAAAGGTTTAAATTTTATTTTTAAAACTACACAGTTAAAAGGGCTTAATACAAAGAACTATTTCTTAAACCTCTATCGGTGAAGGGCCAGCACAGACTTTGGTTTAAATTGAGTTAATGAGCTATAAATAGTTACCAGGGTAAAATTTAGGGCGATTGTTGCCAAATAAATTTAGTAAACTAATTGTGCAACAGATGTAACAATTTTCTATCAAATAATTTTTCGCTTACCTGCATACTTTTTGAAAGTATATTGGTAAATGAAATGTAAATATAGTTGCTGTTGTTTAAAAATTAAAGGATAATTAACTGTTTATCAAAAGCCCGGGAAAAATATTGCTGTACCACTGTGCGATAAGGAAAACTATAAACGTAACAAAGCATTTTTATATCCAGATATCATTTTCTTTTACATCAACCGGTTCGTAGTTAATGTATTGCACAAACCTTGGCAGCGCTGACGTATTGGGGCTGCTGCCATGCGGAAGCGCATGGTGCCATATAACAAGGTCGCCGGCATTGGCAGCTATTGGCTTAGCGCCCAAAGCGTACAAATCTTCATTCCTCGGATTAGCCCCCGCGGGTAAACTGCCCATCCAATCCCCGATGATGTTGTGAAATCCGGGGATAAGCGTAAACGCGCCCTGGTTTTCGGTTGTATCAGCGAGGTAAAGTATTCCCTGTGTCCCAAACGGAATGGGCTGCTTAATGCTTACATCCCAATGCAGGCGGGGCCCCCTAAATTTATGACTTTCTGTTTCGGGCGGATTAAAACCAACCCTATCGGTATTCACCCATATATCCCTCCTGTTCCAAAGGTCCTCGAAAGCTTTTCGTATTTTAAAAGCCCTCCGGTTTTCTTCAAGCGCCGGGTGTTGAAAAAATTGCACCATAATACCTTGCCTTGCCGGGTGTTCATTATACCAGGTAGCTGGGTTATAGCGGTCAATCTCAATAAAATTACAAAGCGCCTCAATTGCCCGGTCGCAGCTTTCTTTAGTTACAGCTTCCCTGATAATAATGTACCCGTTTTTGTCCCAAAAATCAATATCGTCTTTGGTTAGCAGCTCATAACGCCGCCTGCTGCCATTTTTAACATCTTTTTTGCCGGTAAATAACTGGTTAAACTGCCCTACTTTTTCTTCATCAGGAACGCCGCTGACTGTTATTATCCAGTTTTCAAATTCTTCAAACGAAGGCTTATCACGGTAAACGTATATCATTGCCTGCTCAAGCCCAAGCCCAAGTACTGTTAATAAAGTAGTATCTATCTTCCACTCTTCCGGAAAAGAACCGGGCCGGAGCTTACCTTCCCTTTTTAAAATAGATTTGTACCAATAACGCTTTAAGTGCATTACCTGTAATTTTCCTGTTTCTGTTGACAAGGGTAGTTCTGAAAACGGCATTAATTATGATGTTTCGGCTTGAGTTTAAATTTAACGTAAAAGTAATTAAACTGCGTCTGTTTTAAAGATAAATTAAATATTTAGGCTTGTGAATTTTCTTTCCGATTAAAAAAAAAGAAAAATTTTAACTACAATGCCGCAACCACTGCTTTCATCTTTGATAGCGAGGTTTTGGCTACCAGCAATGCATCCTGTTTGTAGTAGGCCTGGTTGAATAATTCGGTCGAAAGCACTAATGGCTTGTCCCTTTTTCCGAGAACATGCAAAATACGTTTCAAAGGGGCTACGCCATCGCCGGGGTAAATACGGTCGGCATCGGTAATAACGTCAGACGAAAGCGTTGCCGGGTAATCGTTCATGTGCAGTATCTCAACGGCAGAAGGGTCCATTAGCGGAAGTGTATCCACAGAAGAATTTCCCCTGTATAAATGAAATATATCCAGTAATATCCTGGCGGAAGGATGGCCGCTTTTCATAGCGATATACAGCACTTCGGCCACGTTGCTCATGTTTTTCATAAAGCCCCACATCTCCAGCTGGGGCACAACCCCGCTGGCATCGCCAAGTTCAAGGATTGTCCGGTAACGCTCGGCGATGGTATTAAAATCAGAGACGTTTCCGGTTGTTGCGCCCTCGCCGGTAGCGGCTAACCGTTTACAGCCCAGTTCGGCAAGTACGCCCATCTCTTTTTTCATCTGTTCCAATCCATTTTTCCTGACCGAAGCATCATCCACAATCCATTTGTTAAAACTGATGCTATTCTCAATTTTCAGCCCCAAATCGTTCAGGCGATTTTTCGTTTCAGTTAAAGCGCCGCCTTTAGTTAAGTATTCATTAAAAGAATCTATCCATATCTCAACCGAATGGAACCCGGCAGCAGAAGCCGTCTCTAATTCTTTAACAAAACCTAATTTATGCCCCCGGATAGTTGCCATATTCAGGCAGAAAGTGAAAGCAGGGTTTTCTTTTGTTTTTAAAGGGCGAATACTGGCTTCCGCTTTTTCAACAACGGATATTCCGGCGGTTACGCCCATTAATTGTAGTACGCCGCGACGACTGATGGTTTTATTTAACATATAGTGTTATTGTTGGCTTTGTTAAAATTCACGAAATAATTTGAGATTACGCCGGCAATTACGATAAACTTATACATAAAAGTTGTAGGTAATCAAATATTGCTAAAACAACCGGCGAGGTTGCTGATATAATTATTTGATTTTTGTACCTTTACTCATGTCAAAATTCGTCGAGCTTCAATCGTTTTATAAAAACGTCATCGACCCTGCACCAGTGCCGGGTACAAGTGAGGTCGGCCACTTTAATATTTTTAAAGTAGAAGACCTTCGTTTCCCCAAAAAGGGCCATGCCACTTATAGTCGCCGCGATTTTTTTAAGATCAGCCTGGTAACCGGGCACGGTAAGATCCATTATGCCGATCAGTCGATTGAAGTGCCGGAAAGTGTGCTGGTATTCACCAATCCCATGATTCCTTATTACTGGGAAATAATCGGAGAAGAGCAAACGGGCTATGTATGTATATTCACCGAAGCTTTTTTTAACCGGTTTAATCATATCAGTGAGTTCCCGGTTTTTCAAGAGACTAATTCTGCGGTCGTCTTATTAAATAAGGATGACACTTGCCGGTTTAACGAACTGTTTTTAAGGATGTATAATGAATTACACGGCGACTATATTTATAAATATGATTTGCTTCGGAGCCTTTTAATGGAGTTGATCCACTCAGCGCAAAAAATGCAGCCTGCGCATGGGAGCAAACAAACAGGATCAAATGCCGCCGACCGGATAACAACTTTGTTTAACGAATTACTGGAGCGGCAGTTCCCGGTAGAATTAAGCAATCAAAAAATCAAACTAAATACGCCTTCTGCCTTCGCCAAACAACTAAATATTCATGTTAACCACCTTAACAAGGCGCTGAAAGAAACAACCGGGCAAACCACCACGCAGTTGATAAATGCAAGGCTTATACAGGAAGCAAAAATTTTGCTGAAAAGCACCAAGTGGACAATTGCCGAAATAGGGTGGTGCCTCGGGTTTGAAGAGCCTAACCATTTTTCGGGTTTCTTTAAAAACAAAACCAAAATCACGCCCATGAAATTCAGGCAATCGGTAATTGATTGATTTTTGTAGTTTTTACTTTCATTTCCGTATAATTCGCCGTCGCATTTCACCGAACTTTGCTTTAAAATATTATGATTATGTGGACAAAAAATAATATGCCGCAACAAACCGGCAAAACAGTAATAATAACCGGCGCCAATGCGGGCATCGGTTTTGAGACCGCACTTGCGTTTTATGAAAAAGGTGCGCACGTTATACTTGCTTGCAGGAGCCTGGAAAAGTCAGAACAAACTCTTCTAAAAATAAAGCAGCGACCAGGTAAAGGGACTTTGGAAACTGCCGTTCTTGATTTGTCAAGCCTTGCATCAGTAAAACAGTTTGCTGATGATTTTATACAAAAACACCAGCAACTACATTTATTGATCAATAACGCCGGCGTGATGATACCTCCGGCGTCAAAAACAGCCGAAGGATATGAGCTGCAATTTGGTGTAAATTTTTTAGGGCATTTTGCGCTTACCGGCTACTTGTACCCTTTGCTCGATAGTACGGCCGGTTCGCGCATAATCACGTTAAGCAGCCTGGCTTACCTGCGTGGTATTATTGATTTTGATAATTTAAGATCGGAAAGAGACTATGAACCTATGCGCGAATACAGCCAAAGCAAATTGGCCGACCTGATCTTTTCCATAGAATTGCAGCGCAGGATAATCGCCTGCGGCGGCCAAACGATGTCTGTGGCTGCACAGCCAGGCGCTAATAAGACTGAGCTGGCAAGGCACATGAGCGAGGAAGCCCATACTGCGGCTGTTGCGCGGGTCGGTGAGTTGATGGAGCCCTGGCAAGGCGCTTTGCCATCCCTGTATGCTGCAGTATCAGAGGAGGTTATTGGTGGGAAACTCTACGGGCCTGATAAGGATGGAGGATATCGGGGCTATCCAGCTGAAGCGATCATCACACCAAACGCACTGGACGAATCAGTAGCCAAAAAACTTTGGGACTTTGCAGAGGAGGTTACAGGAGTTTATTATCCTGTGGGATAAGCTTTTCAAATATTTGCGGCATAGCGGAGTATACCGGTTTTTTAGCTTTGTCTTGATCCCAGGCGCTAATAGCATGACTTTTTAGGCCGGATTGTCAGCGGCTGTTCAAAAGATTGGCTATTAGTGCTTTTAACAGGGAATTTCGTCAAAACTTGCTGATGTTTGTTTAAACATCAATTGTAAAGGTATGGAAATAGGAATAGACAGCTTTGCTGCAGCAACTTTTAATGATACCGAAGATAAAGCCAGCCGGAATGTAAATGCTATGGCCCGGCTGCTGGAAAGAATTGAACATGCCGACCAGGCCGGCCTGGATACGTTTGGCATAGGCGAACACCACCGGAAAGAGTTTTTGGATTCTGCGCCTACTATGATATTGGCTGCTGCTGCCGCACGCACCAGTCGCATTCGTTTATCCAGTGCTGTGACAGTGCTCAGCGCGGCTGACCCGGTGAGGGTTTTTCAAAATTTCGCCACGTTAGACCTAATCTCCAATGGCCGTGCCGAAATTGTAGCCGGACGAGGCTCATTTATTGAGGCCTACCCGCTTTTTGGCTATAAGCTGGAAGATTATGATGCGCTTTTTGCTGAAAAACTGGATTTATTGCTAAAGATAAGGAATAACGAAACGGTTACATGGTCGGGCAAATTCCGTGCGCCGCTGCGTGATCAGGCCATTTACCCCAGGCCTGTGCAAGCCTCATTGCCTATTTGGCTGGGCGTTGGCGGTACGCCCCAGTCTTTTGTCCGGGCAGGGGTTTTAGGGCTTCCTTTAATGGTCGCTATTATTGGCGGCGAAACACACCGTTTCAGGCCCTTGGTTGATCTTTACCGGGCAGCAGGCGCAGAAGCGGGGCATGACCCTGAAAGCTTAAAAGTTGGCCTGCATTCCATAGGCTACGTGGGCAATACAACCAGCGAAGCTACCAATGATTTTTACCCGGGGTACGCCGAAACATTTACCAATATCGGCAAAGAACGCGGATGGCCGCCGGTAACCCGTGGGCACTATGATGCGCAAACAGGCCCAAAAGGCGCCCTGCTGGTTGGCAGCCCGCAGGAAGTGGCGGAAAAGATACTCCGCCACAGCGAGGCTTTAGGCGGCGTTTCGCGTGTAACTTTTCAAATGGACCAGGCAGCGCTCCCGCAGGAGAAGCTATTAAAATCAATTGAACTAATTGGCGGGCAGTTGATTCCGCTGATCCGCCAGCACTCCAAATAGGTGTTTATATCGAACTAAGAAATAAATTGTTTGCTGATATGAATATTTAGTTAATTTGGACGCTTAAACCTCACTTATTAATTATTAAACAAGATCATGAAAAATCTGTCAATGTCTGCCTCCAAGCCGGTTGTACGTTTTTTTTACGTGCAAATTATTTTGATACTATTTGTTTTTTCCGCTGTAAAGGCCTCTGCCCACCGGATGGAACCAAAGAAAGACCCTGATGTAATTGGCAGGTGGGATATTACTATCGATAAGGGAGGTAAAAGCTTGCCTTCGTGGTTAGAGGTGCAGAAATCAGGGACACATACACTGATAGGCCGTTTTACGTATGCCTTCGGCAGTGCGCGGCCAATTTCAGAAGTTAAACCCGCCGACGGTAAATTCAGCTTTTCCATTCCCCCCCAATGGGAAGAAGGCACAAGGAATATGGACTTTCAATTTGAGGTTAGCGGCGATAATATAAAAGGCACCATGGTTTATACCGATGGCGTTACCTATAATTGGACCGGCGTACGCGCACCTAAACTTGTGAGGGACAAAGCGCCGGTTTGGGGCGCGCCTGTTAAACTGTTTAACGGCAAAAATACGGATGGCTGGCATACTGATGGAAAAAA
>Ga0207060_10394_pt1 | contig 12032 bp, 8 predicted proteins | sample Alteio_BWMinCont_30_FD_153270 | JGI IMG/M metagenome (GOLD analysis project Ga0207060, IMG submission 153270) | Enriched cells from forest soil in Barre Woods Harvard Forest LTER site, Petersham, Massachusetts, United States -... | ecosystem: Environmental > Terrestrial > Soil > Temperate forest >...
GGTTTTTCCATTGCAGCGCACCTCGATCCTGACATTCTGCTCCTCGACGAAGTGCTGGCGGTCGGTGACATCGTCTTCCAGGCGAAGTGTCTCGACCTCGTATCCCAGATGCGAGAGGCTGGGCGCACCATTGTGTTGATCTCCCACGACCTTGGCGCAATTCACAGAGTATGCGACCGCGCCATTCTCCTGCATCAGGGACAATTGGTTATGACCGGCTCGCCTGCTGACGTTATTGATCACTACCAACAACTGGCGATGGGCGAAGAGGAAACATATCATCTGAACGCGGGACCTATGCAAGGGCCGGCGGCTTGCTCATACATCAAATTCACTTCCGCCGAGTCAGACGACAATCCACGCACCGGATATCCGATGATCGCCCGCTTTGGCTTTCGAGCGCAGGAATCCTTGGAGCACGTAGTCTTCAATGTCCTTATTTACTGGCCCAGCGGTTACCTTTGCGCCCAGCTCACAACAGCTGTATCGGGCCCGCAACTGCGAATCAAAGAAGGTCCAGGCGAAGTCGAGTTCTGCTGTCCGGTGCTCGAGATCCAGCCCGGTTGGTATAGAGTCGATATCTCGATCGAATCAAACGGAAACTATATCGACAGGCAACAGCGCTGCGCAGTTCTGCGCGTCCACTCGGGGAAAATGGTGTTCGGCGATTTCTATATGGATACGGTCTGGCGTATTCATGCAAGCGATTAGAAGATTACACTGAAGGCTGGGAATCAGGAGTATGTCTTAGAGAAATACTCGAATGCATCCGGCCGCAGCGATTTCAGCAGCTTGGGATCGAGGACGAAGACAGAAAACAGCTCCGCAAAGTCTTCCAAGTCCTTCCCTTTTTCTCCATAACTGGAAATGGCCTTCCCTCTTGCTTTGGTGAATTCCTTGCTTTTCGAACGACCCTCAACCGCAGTTTTATCGAATTCGCTCTCTGCCTTGGCGAGTTCATCTTCGAGGCGCTGCATCTCATGCCGTTCGTTTTTCTCCTTGTCCGCCTCCGCCTTTTCATCGGGAATAGGAGCGTTCACGTCAACCTTGAGCCGCCTCGCTTTGAGTTTCGCAGCCTTCAATTGCTCCACGATCGCATCGCGTTTCATCCGGGCGTTTATATAGGATTCGTCATCAAGTGCGTGGCCGACCTCATGCGTAACCACTGCAGTGAACCAGTCGGCTGCGCCGGCGTCGTCCTGTCTATTCATGGATTCGACGATCGCCTTTCCGTAGAGACCGATTGAATGGGTATTGGGGTCATAATGCGCCGGCTCATTGTCACTCCCCTTATCCGCCATGTGCTTGTTGAACGTTAAGCCGTGGACACGCACAAGAATTTTGTCGGGCACGCGAGCCAGCGCCGCGAACAGATGCTTCTTCATCTCGTCGCTATCGAAGCCGATGCCAAGCTTAAATCCAAAGCTTTCGAAGCGCTTTTCCTGTGACGCGAGATCGGTCCTCTGCCAGTCCGAGGGCGGCGTATCCGATACCTGTTCGATGATGAGTTCGCTCTTGGAATTCTTCTGATGCTGGGCCAAAGTGAATCGGTATACGCCGTTGACACCGCCGTATGGCCTCAGGTTCATCGGGAGGTTCGTTACAGTGTTGTAGGTGAACCCCTGCTGATTGAAAATTCTGGCGGCGACCTTCTGTAATCCTCGTTGGATCTTCTCACCAATCTCAGGGCTGAAAGTAACTTTGTCAGCCGGAACCGAATCAGCCCCCTTATCGGTCATCAGTTCTTTGATCTCATCCGGTGGCATCACCGCTATCAGTTCGCTCCTGAGCACGCGAATATTCTGACGCTCAGAGGCGCTGGCACTGGATTCGAGTGTGGATGGTGCACGCTGAACAACACCGGCGAGATGCGTAGTTTGAGCCCGTTGTTGAACTACATGGGTCAACTCGTGCGCTAAAAGTCGATTTCCTGCCTCTGTAGCAGGCGCGAACTCACCTCGACCAAATACGATGTTCTGGTCGACCGTGAACGCGCGCGCCCCAATTGTTCTGGCCGCATCCGCAGCCTGGCCGTCGGAGTGTACACGCACCATACTGAAATCATGGCCAAAGCGCGATTCCATAAAGCCGCGCGTGGCAGAATCGAGAGGCTGGCCGGGTGATTGTGAGGCCGGGTAGATTATCGGTGGTGCCGCAGTTTCTCCTCTGTTAGCGCTTTGCGCGCGCATCATTTGCAGGAAACCACTTTGATGGGTTGACTGCTGCAGTTGGGAAATCGAACGGACTTCCTCCCGCGCTTGCGAGCTTTGCAATTTCGGCTCAGGCATGCGCATTACTTCATCAGAGACGCGCTCGGCCTCCTGCTCGTATTCGTCATGCGGCTTACCGAGAACCAAATTCGTCTGGACCGTCCGCGCTGTGGAAGCAACGATGGGAATTTGGCCAAAATCTTTCAGGACATGAGGCGAAGCCTCATGCCTTGACACACCTGAAAGTTTCTCAGCGACGCTTCGAATTTCATTCGGGCGCGATTGAAGAGAATGCGTACCCTGCAGCGATCCTGTCGCCCGATCCATCTGAACAATGCTGGACGATTTCTGCCCGCAAAATGAACTCTCCTTCGGCGCGAATGTACTTACGGTCATCTACGTCACTATCTGTATAAGTTGCATAGGAGCTTGTAATCTCGCGCGTTCGTCCTGTTTCTAGGCGTCAACTTGTCACAGAGCAACTAGTGCTCGATCCCATTGCAGAAGCGCCTCATTAAGGAATATCGAAAACGAGACGCAAAAGACGACACTCGACAAACGAAACGGATGCTGAATTTGAATCACCACTACATTGATTTCTGGAATAAATATTTTGTTCAGATCGGTACCGTAGAATGTGTACACTTAGATCGCCACAGAGCACTTCCGCTGCTCCGACAGATATTGATTTTCGGGCCCTCGATCAGTCTTCAGTGTAAGCACGATCAACTTAAATTAAGGATCATGCAATGAGCATCAGTCTTATTGGCTGGGGAAGATTCTTTGACGATGAGGGCAATCGTATAACTGTGCCTGCTCCTCCAACCGATCCTAAAAAGCCATGGCTCTGGGATTTTCTCGCATCGCAGGCGAAGAACCTCGCTGAGACTGGCTTTGACCGCATTCAGCTTCCGCCCTGTTCTAAAGCGCAGGGTGGAGCAGGTGCGGGCTGCGACGGATACGGTGTATACCATCCGCGAGACATCGGCAATCTGGATCAACAAGGCAGCGTGCCCACTCGATATGGCAGCACAGAGCAGCTGCGGCGACTGGTCGCAGTGGCTCATCAGAATGGGCTGGCTGTCGATCTCGATATCGTTCTGCACCAGCTTATCGGCGGACAAGGTGGCACTTACCGCTACAAAGCAGCCGACGGCTCATTGAATGGCCGCGGACCGATGCACCCAGGGTGTTTCCGCTCGGCGAAAGTGCGCGATGACGTTCCAGTGCCGGCCGACGACTTTGCGTTTGGTGACGAGAAGCTCTACCAGCGCTGTGATCCGGCGGGCTACACCATCAACGATGCTCTCGACTACGGCGAGTGGCTCTTCCACACAACCGGCGGGGATGGCGCTCGCTTTGACGACACCAAAGGAGCATGGCCACCCTTTGTAGTTCAGTTTATGAATCACGGCGTTATGGGTGGGAAGCAATTTTATTCAGAGTACTTCGACGGTAATCCGGCGAATCTCAACTGGTGGGCCACCAGTAATCCGATGAACAGCCGCTCCGGCGTTGAAGATTTCACGGTGCATTTTGCGATCGCGAACGCGTGCAATAACTTCGACGCAAGGCCGCTCGCAGGCGGGGGTTACTTCTCCTGGCGACCTGATCTGGCCTATGGATTCGTCGACAATCCCGACACGGATACCAGTTCAGGTGAAGGCGTGATCTCATCAAAGCTGTTGGGCTATGCCTACCTTCTCACGATCCCCTGCCGGCAGGTGCTGGTCTATGGCAAGGATTACTACGGCTCACAAGTCTGGCCCGGGGCATACGGGCTAAAACGCTGGATAGACAATCTGGTTTATATCAATCGCACATTCGCCTATGGCGCCAGCACAACACGATGGGTGGACGACAAGGTAATCGTTCTCGAGCGCGACGGCAACGGCGGTCCGGTTGGGAACAGTCCTGGACTTCTGACCTGCCTCAACTTCGATACATGGAACCGCCGCACCATCACATGTGCGACTTCCTTCGGAGCAAATACACACTTGCACGATTACACCGGCCATCATCCCGATATCTGGACAGATGGTAATGGCAATGCGACTTTCACTATTCCTTCGAATGCCTTTGCAAATGGCCAGAGTTATATGTGCTTCTCACGAGCAGGCAGCGACAAGCCGGTTAAAATCAAGCCGTGGAAGCATTCACAGATCTTTTACGGTGCTCCCGATCTCGATATTCCTGGAGCTTCATCCGCCAAAGCAACAACCGTGGGACGCATTTATGTGCGGGCGAAGAGCAAAGTCTCATTCTCTACAAAAGATGCCATCACGCCGGTCTTGCTGGACGGAGCCGCGGCCCTGACGGACAATCAGATCGAAAAAGAAGGTTGGTATACCATCACGGTCAATACCAAATCTGAAAAGGTCATTCCGTTCGCGCTTACCGTAACGTATGAGGCGCCTGCCTCGCTCTGAAAATCACACTTTTCCGGATACTTACCTCCGGAGTCGGCAAAAGCTAACCCTACGGTCTGGAGATTCTATGAATATCTCGAAGTATGCAGCGGCGCTCTATCTCCTCACATTTCCGCTTTACGCACAAACGGTAAGCGGGGTTATGTCCCCGGTGCTGACACGCGCGTATGACAATTCACGCACTGGAGCAAATCCGAAGGAAACGACTCTGACTCAGGCAAATGTGGCCCAGCGCGGTATCAAGCGACTGACCAGCCTCACGATAGATGGAGACGCGCGCGGCATTGAGGCCCAGCCGCTGATCCTGCCGAAGGTGAAGATGGCCGACGGCAAGGTGCGCGATGTGCTGGTTCTCTGCTCCATGAATAACAGCGTACGCGCATTCGATGCCAACACCTACGACGTCTTATGGACTATTTCGCTCGGCACGCCAGTCAATGGAAGCAACGCAATCGACATGCATCAAATCAACGATCATTGGGGCATTCTCTCAACTGGTGTCATCGATCCGCAGACGCAGATTTTATACGCGGTTGCGTGGATATCGCCGGATGGAACTCCGAAAAATGGTGTTCATTCGATCTTTTCACTGCATCTCTCTGATGGATCGTTTGCCAATCCTGCGGTCTCGCTTAAGGATGTCTCCTACACCACACCCTCCGGATCCGTACAGAAGTACGGCGATACGATGCGCAAACAGAGAACCTCCCTCGCTCTCGCTACCATCGGAGGACACAAGACAGTCTTCTTTGCCAGCGGCACAGTGCTTGAGACTACGAATGGCGCCGCCGGTTGGATCTTCGCGTATGACGTCGCTACAAACAAGATCTCAGCTGCGCTTGCGATGAGCGCTGGATACGGTGCGGGAATTTGGATGGCTGGTTCAGGACTGTGCGTGGATAAAGACGGCTACATCTATGGCTCTACCGGCAACGGTTCTTTCGACGCGAAGAACGATTGGGGCGAGACCATCTTCAAGGTCAAGTACGACTACGCCGCCAAGACCCTTGCCGTCGTAGATTGGTGGACACCTTACACAGACAGTGGGCGCATTGGAAGAGATCCTACAAAGTCGTTCCCGCCATCCGCCCAGCCAAAGCTTGCGGGAGTTTCGGCGCCAAGCGAAGAAGCAAGGGCTGGACAGACGGAAACAACAGAAGCATCGAGGCCAACAAACTCGATGGCCGAGCGTGATCTAACCCACGCCAGAAGTGTCGGTCCCTTGATGTATGTGAAGCCGCAGAACATCAATACTGGAGCATATAGTGATGAAGACCTGGGATCGGCTGGAGTCTCGCTGATTCCGGAATACGGCGCATTGCTCGCGGCTGGCAAAGACGGAATTGTCTACGAGGTGAATCAGCGCAACATGGGCAAGACGGTCCCGGCCGACTTTGCTAATGCAGCAACAAACTATGCGAAACTCCTGCAACCGCCCTACTGGTATACGTATTATCCGGGCCCCGTCGACGCAGCGCCCCAGGACTCTTCCAAGCTTGATTTTCTTTTTCAGGGTAAGACTCGCCACATGCACTCAACGTCAGTGCAATACACGAGCCCGGTTCACGGCAAAATGTTGTTCTGCTGGGGAGAAAACTCGAACCTCAGAGCTTGGGGTATGGCTCCCAACGGAAAACTGACATATCTCGCGCAATCAGCCGAAGTAGCGTCAGCGAACAGCACCAACTCTCCTGGTGGAATGCCTGGTGGGTTCATGTCTCTCTCGAGCAACCGCAACAAGCCGGGAACGGCCGTGCTCTGGGCATTGATACCCTATGGCGATGCCAATTCGACGATCACAAATGGACGCCTTATTGCCTATGACCCGGACAACTTCGTAACAAACGGTGATGGCAGCAAACGGATCCGCGTTCTCTGGGACAGCGAGAAGTGGGCAGTAACGTTCGTCTACAACAAATTTAACGTTCCGGTAGTCAGCGGCGGCAAGATCTTCGTTCCCACATACGACGGCAAAGTTGACGTCTACGGACTTCCCTGAAGCTCCGCACCTATGCTCGAGTCACATAAATACCTCGCTTCTCGTAAGCGCGGGTCAAGGTGCCCGGCGTCGCCCGCTCGGTGATAATGCCACTGATCTCACTCAGAGGCACAACCGCATAAGGCGAAGCCGCATTCAGTTTTTCCGAAGACGCAAGAACTATTGTTTCTGCGGCCGCCTGGCATAGGGCCCGCTTTACGGCAGCCTCCTCAAAATCGCCTGTTGTTAGTCCAGTCTTAGGATGCACACCGGTCACTCCCATGAAGTAGATGTCGGCATGCACGTGAGCGATGGCCTCGATGGCTGCCGCACCCACGGCCACGACAGAGTGTTTAAACAGACGACCGCCAATAAGAATCACTTCAACATCCGGATGATTGATGAGTTCTAACGCAATGGTTGGACTGTGCGTGACAATCGTCGCCTTCAAATCCAGAGGCAAGTGACGAGCTACCTGCCGAGCAGTCGTGCCTCCGTCAAGAATTACTACCTGCCCGCGTTGGACCATGCGAGCAGCCGCGCGGCCAATGGCAATCTTGCCGTCGGGAGCGAGCAGTTCGCGTCCGGAGAAGTCCGCAATGGCCGGGGATGCAGGAAGAGCGCCTCCATGCACGCGTTGAAGGAGACCTTCCTGTGCCAATTCTCTAAGATCCCGGCGGATTGTGTCTTCCGACACACCCATCGCCGCGCTTACTTCTTTAGCGATTACCTGCCCATTTTGCTTAAGTTGCGACAGGATTTGTCGTTTTCTATGGCTCGTTAGCATATTTGTCTTCACGATAATACTTGACAATGCACGATTATGCACGGACAATCCAGATCATGATATTGCACGACTTTGCACGACATTACCTGTATGAGGTTTGCAAATCTACTGAACAAGGGAGACTTTAATTATGTCTACTACTCAGCCTCTAATGATTTTGATTGCAGGCCCCTATCGATCGGGAACCGGAGACGACCCAGAATTGATGGCCAGGAATCTGCGCACACTTGAGTCGGTCGCGCTACCGCTATTTCGCGCGGGGCACATTCCGCTGATTGGTGAATGGATCGCGCTCCCCTTGCTGCGAGAAGCGGGCTCGAAGCGGCCTGGCGATGCTATTTACGAAGAGATTCTCTACCCTGTCGCCAATCAGCTGCTCAAACGGTGTGACGCGGTATTGAGAATTCCAGGCGCGTCTAGAGGCGCGGACGAAGATGTTCGTCTGGCAAAGGCACAAGGACTTCCGGTATTCGCGAGTCTCGCTGAAGTTCCCGGATGTGAAATCAGTGAGGAGTTGTAGGAAGCTGATTCAGCTTCCTACGGGAATTAACTCTGGGAAGTTTTCGTAGAACGACCAGTCTTCATCGTTGAGGAAGCGACGAATCTCTTCTTTGGATAACGGATGCCATCCGATCGTTTCAGTTCGCTTAGGGCTTGTATTGTGCGAATGTACGGTTCCCACATGGAAGGTGTAGTCCGGATGAGCACGCACATTTACGTTTTGCAGGTTCCAGACAAATGCCGTATCCGCGCCCTCATTCATGTTGGGAAAGCGATGTCGCTCCCAAAACCGCCGGTAGTAACAGAAAGTCGAACCCAGCACCCAGGGCTTGCCTCCGGGGTATTTATATTCCCAGGCACGCTGCATGCGGGGATCGTAGAACATTACGCGAGAAAGCCCGCAAAGCGTGTCCATTACAGTGTCACTCGACTGCTCCAGTAATTCACGCACCTGATATGAAATGCGTCGAGGAGAGGACCAATCATCATCGTCCCAATGAACGATGATTTCGCCTTGAGCCATCTCGCATGCCATATTGTGCTTTGCTCCCATGGAGAGCTTTTGCGGCAGGCGCAGATAACGTATGCGTTCGTCCTGCGGAATCAGATCAGCCACACTGTCGACCCCGTCGTCCAGAACAATTAGTTCCCGGCTCGGGTAATCCTGGCGCAGGAAATAGCGGATGGCCTGAGGAACAAGCGCCCGCCTGTTGGCAGTAGGCATGATGCACGAGGCTAACGGCGACGGCCCATCCCACTGTCTCGCAATAACCGGCAAATCAGTTGCGATCGTTGACTTTTCCTCGGCCTTGGCCTTACGGATCAGACCACCATCAGAGACAACATCAGAGGTACTGGATAGTTTGCGAACGACTATCATGCTATTCACGCGATAGACCAGTTCAAACTGCGGGAGAGCCGTGATCTCGTCGACAAATTTTTTCACGCCAGGATAATAGTCGCCGTAGTCGTGGAATGCGATATACCCTCCAGCAACCACACAACGCTCAAAGTGGTGGAAATCTCGTGAGACATTGCCATAGTCGTGAAGGCCATCAATGAAGAGAAATGCAATTGGTTTTTCCCAATTCACCTCATAAGAGCGCTTGACGATCGGCTCAACAACAGAGCTCAGTCCGTTTTCAACCATATTCCTGAGAAAACTTCCGAACGTAGAGCCCAATAACGTGGTCCCTGAACCTTCAGCACCCACAAGACCTTCATGACTATCAATTGCATACACTTTCGTCTGTGCGCCAAGCGACTGAACGACACTTCCTAGCACAACAGTGGATCGCCCACAGAAACTTCCTATTTCTACTACAGCCGACTCTGGAGGAAGGGATAAGACCGCTTGATTGCATGCGGCCAGAAGCAGATCTGCCTCCTCCTCAGCCAGCCAACCTTCAATCTTTTTCATCCTGTTGAGAATGGGAATCGACAAAACGACTCCTGGTTCAGGGCGTGGTTTCGAGACAGACGTCTTGGGCCTCCTATTCAATGAACCCGAATTCCTATGGTAGCCGAGACGTTCACGAATGCGTCGACGATGCGGATCATTGAATCTGCGCGGAACAGGATGAATCCAGAAAACGTCCTCACGATTCAATGCCTCATCAACCTGGGCAGGAGTGTAATTCGTTTTGTATTGCACAAAGTCATAGGAACAGGGATTAACGTCAATTTCATAGTCAAGCAAGGCCACGAGCGTGGGCAAAATCAGTTCTTCTGTTGCCCAGATTTCAGACCGCGACATAATGGAGCGCAGTTCGCAATCAGTCTCGAAAAGCCTGGTAAGATTGCGCGCTGCTTCCTTCGTGAATACAGTAGAAGGCCAGAACGACCAGTGAACGAATTTCTGTTCTCCATAAGGAAAGCGCCTCAAATACAGTCGCCATAAGTCTAATTCTCTGAATGCCTTTTGAGCTGGCCCATGCGACGTGGTATTGGTCTGGACGCCAGCCGAGCTAGCAAGCATGCCGAGCCGATTGCGCCCACGAAGATGCTCAGCAAGATATTCGGAATACCCAGCGCGCGTTGCCAGCTGATCTGAATCCACAATGGTAATCGTGTCGAACGACAGTTCCTTCAGCGCAAACTGCATGCAGTCAAGTGCAAAGTCATGCAGACGTCCCCACTCCATCGGCTTCGGATATGGATGTACGATCGCTCCATATGCTTCAAACTGCAATCCAGTGTCGAGCAAATCCGGCGTTCGGCCTCCGTTGTAGAGAAGGATTACGGAATCTGGATCGAGAAAATGCAGATTACGAACTAGATCGACAATGCACTCCTGACTCTCATGCACCAGGCAGGCAAAGATATTGCGTATCGAAGCCATGTTCAATCCTTCGCCAGAGACATGTCAGGCGTAAGAGCGGCACCGGTCGCAGAACACGACTCCGGTGCTGCATTTGCCAAAAGCAACGCCACAGCCTGACCAATCGGCTGACCAGTCATCTGTTGGTAGTATGTGAAAGCCGGCGACGGATTCACCTCGAAGCAAAACCATTCACCCTGCGGCGTGCAACGTAAATCGATCCCGGCAAGAGGTAGGTCCATTGCCGCGGCCAGCCTTCTGCATTGCTCTTCAAGATCGGGCGTTAAAGAGCACCCTCGAATCTCCGGAGTGTTATACCCGGGATAGCGATAGTCATCCGCGCCGCAGCGCACCTCACAAGCAAAGACTTTATCGTCTACCACGTGAACGCGATAATCGACGCCGTAAATATATTGTTGGAACTGCGTGGGACATGACGAGAGGTCAGCGAAACGTTCGATATGCTCAGCGCGAAGCCGGGACACCCGGCTACGCGTGCCGCTGACCGATTTATAGACGACCTCGCCGTGATGTTTCCAGAAAGCCTTCGCTTCATCGGCGTCAGTTGTAATGAGCGTCTCAGGAACGCTCCAGCCGAGGCTGTGAACGCGCTCCAGCTGATACGGTTTTGAGCCATTGACCGCTGAAGCAGAAAAACGGTTCAGCACCAGCGCCGACGTGAGTTCCGACCAGGAGGCAAGGATGTCATCGAAATGTATGGCATGTTGCCATGCTGCGCTTTCAGGACCGGCGGCCGCAATCTCCGGCAAGCGAACCGATTCGTAGGGCCGTACATATGCCGCGCTCACTTCCGCGAGATTGATGCTTTCGCCGCCTATGCAAATAGAGCCCTCAACCGTCTCACCGATGACGATTTCAACTTCCGTCTCCAGCACTCGCCGTTGATCTACAAACTTCGTGGGAACACCCAGCAATTCCAGTTGACCGCGCACTTCGGAAAGAGGAGAGTCTGCTTCCAAACCCCAAAGCAGCACTAGCACGCCGACCTCCCCTGCAGACAACGCAAGACAGCATCGGCAATCATAGGCGACGCCAGATTGGGCCAAGGACTGGCGCTCACGAATGCACTATCCGCTTGAGAACCACCAAAACGTACAGACAGGAGATCAGTTCCCGCAGCCTTTGCCAAGATCCGGGCACTCTCGATGAGCAGCGGAGCGACCTCACCAAAGCATTGGTCCCCGGCAACAATCACTTCGCGCGTGGACTGCGCCTCTGCATCGTTTTTCTTGTTCGCAGTGCTCCGCCGGACTGCAACGACAGGAATCCCAAGTCGGCTTGCGAGATGGACCCATTCTTCGTTCCTCCAACCGGGGCCGCCCAGACAGTCCGGAGTAGGCCGATTCAAAACAGGACATGCGAGACTGGAAAGCCATGCCAAAAGAAACGCGGTCATCTCAGAAGCAACATACCGGCGGTCCGACGGCACGATGTGGTTCAGGTCCTGTCCATGCACATATGGCATGCGAGTCAGCACGCCATCTATATCTTCGTTTCTGACTGTGCGACCTCCGATACACGCTCTTGACTTAGTGGGGGAACAAAGATCCAGACTCCATCCGCTCGTCGATAGATCAGCCGCTGAAACTACGACAGCCCCATGCGGTTGCCAGCGGTCCGCAAGCCATGCCGCAGCTTCGTCCTCTCGTGTTGCGAGAATCATCAGCATGGCTCTACCTATTGAATGGGCCTGTCTCCCAACCTTTCTGCCATGATTCCTTTCTCCGCAGCCAGCGGTTTCTCTGTGGGCTTCCGATCTGGCAATGGATCAACCGCCTGATTTGCC
>Ga0207060_10396_pt1 | contig 11971 bp, 10 predicted proteins | sample Alteio_BWMinCont_30_FD_153270 | JGI IMG/M metagenome (GOLD analysis project Ga0207060, IMG submission 153270) | Enriched cells from forest soil in Barre Woods Harvard Forest LTER site, Petersham, Massachusetts, United States -... | ecosystem: Environmental > Terrestrial > Soil > Temperate forest >...
TAAATATTTGATTTTGGGCAATAAAGATAAGTTGAACTACGATCACCCGCGTGGCGTATTGAGGAAATATAAGTTAATTTATAAATTTTCAAATTATAAAGTGGGTGTTTATAAAGGAAAGGTTGTTCCTCCTGATTTTAAGACTGATCCTCCAGCTTTTAAATACCGTACTCAGATAAAAAATCAATGTAAAACACAAGGGATAAATTTTGCCGGACGTTTTACGCTTACACATTGGGGATGTGGTTCCGACTGCGAATCGGTCGCAATAGTTGACCGAATATCCGGGAAAATATTTTATTCAAATCTTTTCTCGCTTGATCAATCAGTTTTCTTTCAAATAAAATTCAGGCCAGACAGTAAAATGCTAATCGTAAACGATTGGCTACTTGATGATTTAAATGGCTATTTGGTTTGTAGTGACACGTGGAAACTAGCAGTAGCCAGTTGGAATAACTCAAATCTTGAAACAATACTGGAACCATGATGCCTTCCGCCCGATGCAGGAGGAGATCATTACTTCTGTGCTATTGGGGAATGATACTTTGGCGTTGCTGCCGACCGGGGGCGGTAAATCGGTTTGTTTCCAGGTGCCGGCGATGGCGAAGGATGGTATTTGTATTGTTGTTTCGCCTTTAATTGCACTAATGAAAGACCAGGTGGAGAACCTGGCGGCGAAAGGTATCGAGGCGTTTTCGGTTGTATCAGGCATGAGCAAAAGGGAAATTGATATTGCGCTGGATAACTGCATTTATAACCCGGTTAAGTTCTTATACCTCTCGCCCGAGCGTTTAATGTCGGACCTGGTGCGCGAACGGATCAAATACATGCATGTGAATTTGATAGCTGTTGACGAAGCGCATTGTATTTCGCAATGGGGCTATGATTTCAGGCCGCCATACCTGCATATTGCCGATTTAAGGGATATTCACCCCGATGTACCCGTTTTAGCGCTTACCGCTACCGCTACTGCCGAAGTGCGTGAGGATATACAGCAAAAATTAAGGTTCAAACAGCCAAACGTCTTCCAAAAAAGTTTTGAACGGAAAAGCATCAGCTACGTGGTGCAGAATGAAGAAAATAAACTGCGTAAACTGCTCGATATTGCTAAGGGTGTAAAAGGCAGCGGCATTGTGTATGTGCGCAGTCGTAAAGATGCGGCCGAAATAGCCAAGTTTTATAATGATAACGGCGTTAAAGCTGATTATTATCACGCAGGTTTGGAAGCCGGCCTGCGTTCGCAAAAACAGGATAGCTGGAAAAATAACCGTAACCGTATTATCGTGGCGACCAACGCCTTTGGTATGGGCATTGATAAACCTGATGTTCGCTTTGTGATCCATAAAGACCCGCCCGACAGCCTGGAGGCCTATTACCAGGAAGCGGGCAGGGGAGGGCGCGATGAACAAAAGGCTTATGCTGTTTTATTGTGCAACCAGGCCGACAGGTACAAGCAGGAAAAGAAATTTGAGCTGAGTTTTCCGTCGGTTGCCGAGATTAAACAGGTATACCACTACCTGGCCAATTATTACCAGCTGGCGTATGAAGCCGGTGAAGGGCTAAGTTTTGACCTTGACCTCGGCGATTTTTGCAGCCGCTTTAAACTGGATATCATAAAAACGCTGAATGCGTTAAAATTTTTGGAGCAGGATGAATATCTCTCGTTTAATGAAAGTGTTTTTTTGCCGTCCCGTTTCAGGTTCGAGGTACAGAACGAAGAATTGTATAACTTCCAGATACAGAACCCCGGCTGGGACCCTTTTATTAAAACCCTGCTGCGCTCGTATGGCGGATCGTTTGAAAACTACGTGCGTTTAAGGGAATTTGACCTGGCCAAGCGGACTAACATGAGCGTTCAGCAAGTGATCGAGGGCCTGAAGCAATTACAGGAATATAAAATCTTAAATTACCAGCAGCAAACCGATCATCCGCAGGTTACTTACTTAAAACCCAGGCAGCAGAGCAATGCCCTTTATATCAATAAAAAGGCTATTGACGAACGCAAAGCCACCGCGCGCAATAAAATGGAGGCCGTTTTTGCTTATGCTACCCATAAAAAATGCCGCAGCCAGATGCTGCTGGCCTATTTTGATGAACTGAACGCAGATAGATGCGGAATCTGTGACGTATGCCTTGATGAAAAACGCCAAAAAAATGCCTCCGAAATATTTGATGACATTACCCTCGAGGTTATACAGTTGTTAAGCACCGCGTCAATGGATCTTGGTTCCCTCGTAACCTCTACCAATATCGGCACCGAAAAAGAAAAAATTGAGACCATCCGCTTACTGCTTGACGCAGGTAAAATAAAATTTGCCGGGGAAAAGATTGTTATTAGTGAGTAGCCCATGGTCGATAGTCAATAGACCATAGTAATCAAAATGGGACTTCAGTATTTTCTATGGACTATCGACCATGGACTATGGACTAAAAGAATATAATCCCTCAGTTCGATATAAACTCCTACTTAACATTCCGAAATCGGCATTGCGCCCTCTGCATTTTAGCTACCATTTATTGCAAAACAGAATTTTATTTTGTTTTACAAAAAATGGAAACTTAGTGTAATTATTACACTAAGATGAAAAATTTCGCCGATAAAATGTGCACCTTTGCAGATGAAAAAAGGGCGTTCATCTATTTTATTAAAGTTTATCAAAGTTTAGTGTAACGTTTTAAAATTAATATCGTCTTATGGTTGTATTTAAAAAATAGAAAAATACAATTAATTGAAAATCAAAAATTTAAAAAAATGAAAACAAGAATAGCCTCCATAATCACAATGTTTATTGTAGTATTAGGAATTACGAGACCCACTTACGCAGCCACTGTAAACAGTGCAGCTGTCACCACATTAACCGGCATTAGCGCCATCAATAAAATTGAAGTTCACGGGAATGTTGAACTGTTTATCTCCGACGGATCGTCTGACCAGGTAAAAGTGTATAACAAATATTATTCTGAAAGCGCTTTAGTTCAAAGTAAAAACGGCGTTTTACGCATCACCTCATACACCCCCGAAAAATTAGTTGTTTGGGTTACTGCTAACGACCTTCGTTCAATAGCTGCTTATGACAATGCCGAAGTAAGGTCATTCGGTGATATCTCAAAAATTGAATTTGCCGTTGAATTGCACAATAGCGCTACAGCTAAATTAAATTTTGAAGCTTACAACGCAAATGTAACGGTTAACGACCAGGCTAAAGCTGATCTGAGCGGCAGCGCTACCACTTTCAGCTTAAACCGTGCGGTTGCTTCGAATGTAAACAACCACGATTTTTCAGCTGTTAACTTCATCGAAAAAAAGAATACTATCCCGGCCGAAACCAAAGAAGATGACATGACCGGCATCTAATTCAACTTTTGCAAAAGTTCAACATATAATCTGGAAAGCCACCTGTTAGTGCAGGTGGCTTTTTTTGTGACCGGGATTTAAGGATTTCCGGGATGCCAGCGGTAGTCTGATAAACCTATGTTGAGTTTTTAAATACTTGTAACGCATAATCCTGTTAATCGCCAAAATCTGTTTAATCGCGGTCAATCTTGGTTTATCTGCCTTTTGTCATGTTTAACCCAAATGACAAACCGCTGGCAAAAATAATTTGGATTACTTATATTTTTGACTAATTAGTTCAATAAGTCAGTTTTATAATAATTCTACAGCTATGTATAAGATGATGTTGATGTCCCTGCTCTTATTTTTAGCGCAGGTTGATGTTTTCGGGCAGGGTGCCTGGAAACTAAATATGGAAAAGGAAGGCATAAAAATTTATACCAGCAAAGTTCCTGATTCAAAGGTTAAAGCCATTAAAGTTGAATGTGAGATCAAGGCAACGGAATCGCAGTTGGTTGCGTTGCTGATGGATGTGAATACAAGCGCCGGGTGGATGTACCATACCAAGTCGGCAGAGGTGATCAAGCAGGTATCGCCGTCCGAGCTTTATTATTATTCGGAAGTAAGTTTACCCTGGCCGGCATCCAACAGGGATTTTGTGGCCCATTTAACTGTTTCGCAAAACCCGGCTACCAAAGTAGTGGTGATCGATGGCCCGGCTGTACCTGATATGCTCCCCACAAAAAAGGGTATTGTGCGCATCAATAATTCAAACGGGAGGTGGACTATTACGCCCGATGGATACGACCAGGTAAAAGTTGAATACACCATACATGTAGAACCGGGAGGCGATATACCCGGCTGGATGGTAAATATGTTTGCTACAGAAGGCCCGATGCAAATATTTAAAAAGCTAAAATTGCAGCTGGAAAAACCGGCTTATAAAAATGCAGTAGTGCCTTATATCGAGAACAAGCAGTATGTTGCAAATGCTTCGTTTTGAAGCGTGGAATAAAAAAGAATCGTAAGTTTGTTGTAAAGCAACAAGCGAAAACTCATGCCGTTTTTATCCTATATATCGCTCTCGGCCCAACAGGATGGCAGTTACCTGCAGCAGATCCCAAGCCTGAAAAATGGGTTGCAGCTCAAGCCAAAAAATAATGTGACATTTTTTGTGGGCGAAAACGGGTCGGGGAAATCCACCTTGCTGGAGGGTATTGCAGAGCAATGCGGTTTTAGCCTGAGGGGAGGCAACCGCAATCACAATTTGAATACCGGGTACCGTTTTGAAGGGTATGAATCAGCGGCGGCGCCGCACCTGCAGTTGGGCTGGACACCGCGCAGGATCACTGATGGGTTTTTCATGCGGGCGGAGAGCTTTTTCAATTTTGCATCCTACATAGATGAATTGGCCACGGACGACAACCGTATTCTCAAAGCTTATGGCGGGCGGTCGTTGCATGAGCAGTCGCACGGCGAATCGTTCCTCAACTTATTTAATAACCAGTTCGAGTCAGGCATCTATCTCCTCGATGAGCCAGAAGCGGCGCTCTCACCTGCAAGGATACTGGCTTTTATGTCGGTACTGCACCGGCTCGATAAAAGCGGCTGTGCGCAATTCCTGATCGCCACGCACTCGCCTATGCTTATTTGCTACCCCGGCGCCACTATTTACCAGTTTGATGGGGACGGCGTGCACGAAACCTGCTATGAAGATACCGAGCATTTTTATCTCACCAAATCATTTTTGGATAACCCGGCGGCATATTTACGGCATTTGATGGAGGGGTAAGTTATGCTGCATATACCGGTCAAAAAAATACAAAGGCTTACAAAGTTCTTTTGAACTTCGTAAGCCTTTTCGATTGATAATTACTTATTTATCGTTTTAATTAATTTGCCGTCATCGTTAAAGCACAGCATCTTATCTTCTACAGAGCCGGCATTTTCATAAACCATTTGATTGCCGCTATTGTTATCAACCTCCACTTCGTACATATTTTGCATCGGTGTACGCACCCTCTCCATATTGTCGATATGCCAGCTGGCGTAGGAGCCGGTTTTCAAGTATGATTTGGCGCCGAAAGGTAAGCTTGAGATATGCCTTATGTTTCTTTCGGTATTGATCCAGGTCCCGTCGCCGGAATAAGAGGCCTCGTATACCTTATTATTCATAATAAATGAAGCGATGTAAGCTTTATCCTTCGCTTTCCACGATTTCAACTGAACACCGGGATATTTAGCGGAAAACTCTTTAATTACGGCAGGCGGAACATTCTTATCAGTCTGTTGAGCCATTGCGCTATATGAGATCAGCCCTATTGCTGCAATAAGGACGATTGTTTTTACTTTTAAATTTTTCATGATTTTAAAATTTCAATTCTTATTAATGTATTAAATACGCTGTTTGCTGCCAATGATCAGATTGGCATAAGGAAACTTTGATATTTAATGATGATGGTATTAAGGGCCGCTGATCCTAAATTACAGTCCGCCAGTGTTAAAACCACGGAGATTGTTGGAACAAAATACTCAGCTAACAAACGATAGCCGGTATTGCAGGATCGACTGTTTTTAATAAAGAAAGCTTTATTAAGCCCGGGATAGGCGGTAATCAAAGGCGTAGAACGCAATTTGACAAAAGAGCAGGCGGATAGTGAGATATAAATTGGGAACAACAGGCATTAACAACGCTTTTGGCAGCCGCAGGGTTTGCACTGGTCAAAAGTGAAATAGAAAAAACAATTTTGCTTTTCGCAGTGGTTTTTGCCTGTTTGTTTTCGTTATAGGTCGACCTGTCATTCCGTATAAGATAGTAAACGGCTTCTGTGTTTTTTTTCAGAACAGTGGTATTAAACTGTGATTGAAATTTCGGAGCAAAAAACAAGTGCACCGCCGCTATAAACAGATAAACCGGCATTAAAACTAATGCACCGGCACGAATATACCGATTTGGTTTTTTCACTTTCATCACATTTAACAACAAGTAAAAAACGCTTTTGTTTTACACTTAATTCCCTGTATTGAACGGCGTTACTTTAACAAATATCAAACGATTTATTGAGCAGGTTTATTACAATTTGGGGAGATGTTTTTGTCTGTGGTGAGCCATTTTTAAGGGGTAGCCGGGATAATCAGCCATGATCTATGAAACTATCAGCCATGAACCGAGAAATTTTCACCGACCCCACCCCGTCATTCACCGACAAAAGCCCCTCACACACCTAATACAGCCCTTTTTGCTGTAACGTTTGTAATTTATAGTGGTCTTATTGCTGTATTTAAAAACAAAGAAAAAATTTAAACAACCATCAAAAATATAAAGATCATGAAAACTCAAATAGCAACCATATTCGCAGCACTTGTATTAAGTACCGGGATAGCAAAAACAACTTACGCAGCAGCACCTGCAAAAAATGCAACTTATACTGTTTTAACAGATGTGAGCAGCATCAATAAAATTGAAGTACGCGGAAATGTTCAGGTGTACATTTCTGACGGTGCAACCGACCAGGTAAAGGTTTACAATAAATACTATGGCGAAAGCGCTTTGGTACAAAGCAAAAACGGCGTATTGCGGATCGCATCATACAAAACCGAAAAATTAGTGGTATGGGTTACCGCTGCCGACCTTCGCTCAGTGTCAGCCTTTGATAATGCCGAAGTACAATCATTCGGTGATGTTTCAAAAATTGAATTCAATGTGGACCTGCACGATAGCGCATCTGCCAAATTAAATTTAGACGCCTACAGCGCCAATGTAACTGTAGCCGACCAGGCTAAAGCAAACTTAAGCGGTACCGTAACTAAATATGGCTTCAACTACAGCCACACTGAAAATATTAATGCCGCAAACTTTGAAGCCACCGATGCTTCAAATACACAAAAAACTACAGCCACAGTAATCAAGGCTAATACAGATGACCTGGCTGATTTGATTGATTAAGTTTGATAGGTTGAATAAGTTGATTGAAATAGCCATTAGGTCAACTGGAAAAAAGCCACCCGTAACGGTGGCTTTTTCTGGATGGGCGAATAGCATTCGCCCTTTTTTGTTAGGGTAGGATAGCATTCGCCCCTGTATTTTCACGTTTTTTTTCTATTGGGGGCGAATGCAATTCGCCCTTTCTAATCAAGCCCTTTGGATTTCAAATACCTTAAAGCTTCTTCCATAGCAACATCTTCATCCTTCACCACACTTTCCACTGTCTTTTTTACCGGTATATCTATTCTGACCCCGCGTTGCTGCGTGGGCGTTTTATCCGGGTAATAAATCCCGTAGCCCGAATGCGAGATAGACATGCCGCCCCCCATTGGAAAATAGGAATCCGCGCCATCCAGTCCATCGGTTTGGCTGCCGATGGTAACTGAATGCGGAATAGTCTGCAGCGTCATTACTGTATACTCGCCCTGACTTTGGCAGCGCTCATCGGCCAGTATGATAACCGTTCCGCTGTACGGCTGCGGGTTAACGCCACCCATTTTGGGTGACAGTACCCATTTAAAATAACCGGGCTCGTCGGGCATTATTTTCGTGTCATAATTAATTGGCGTTGGTCCGGGCAGAAACATGTCGAATATGTTGTAAAAGGCATCGTCGTCCATATAGCTGCGCGCATCGAAAATTATGGCCTTTTTGGTCCGCATCAGGGCTTTTATCGTATCTACGTTTTTTTTCCAATACTGGTCGGTGTACACCTTGATGATAGATTTACCGATCATCTCGTACCCTTTATCGTTTGCAGTATAGTTATTGATATATTGCCATTTTCGCTGCGTAACAGGTATATTGCTTACCCGTGTAGTAAACGTTTTGGCGCCCCTTTTAATGGTGACTTGTTGTGCCGTATCGGGCGTTAAAAGCAACAGTTGTTCAAGGTGCCTGTTCAACGATGGCAGGTTAGATGAGGTTGTATATTGCTTGAAGCGCGCCATCCGTTTAGCAATAGGCTCATTGTTTATCGCAACCAGCAGGTCGCCCTGTTTGATACCCCCGCCACCATCAGTGTGCGTGATAACGACCGTATCATGCAGCACGGTGATGTAAAACGGAAGCCAATACTTACCCCATATATCATCACGACCCCATAGTTGCGCATGACCGTCATGCAGCTCCACCGCCAGCTGAAGCAATATTTTATGGTAAGCGGTCGTGTCTTTTACCCGCTGCACTTTCGGGATAAAACGGGTTAAAACACTGTTCCAGTTTTCAGCCGTGATAAACTTGTATGGGTCATAATAATTAATGGCATTCCAGAAACGGGCTAAAAAAAGCAGGCGGTATTCCGAGGTGGGCCATGTCATTTGTTCGTAGGTGTTTTCGCCGCTGTAGTCGGTTTGATTGATGGATTTTACAAAGTGATTATTGCCGCGGTTGCGATGTGTAAAGATGTACAGAAGCTTGCTCTTGTTAGATTTGTTCAACACGGTCGAATGCTCCAGCCAGCCGAGGTCATGGTTTTTAGTGAAAATGTCGCCGGTTGGGGGCGCCACCTTCATGTTTTTGTCAGGTCCTGCTGCGGCGATCAACTCAGCCACTTCGACATTTAAGTCCTTACTATTTTTTGCAGCAATAATTTTATCGATATGAGCGACAAACACAGAGTCCCAATTAATAGTACCGCGAGCGACGTTGGGGTGATGATACTTTATAAAACCCCATACTTTGGCGTAGATTTCGATATTTTGGTATTTCGACTGACTGAAACAATTAGCGCTTACCAGTATAAATGAACTTAAAAACAAGAATTTTAAATATTTCATTGTATAAAAATTTAGAGTGAACAGATAGCAAAACCGAATTGCCACCTTACAAATCTGCGCCTTCCCGCCTTTATTAATAAATTTATTAGTTGAACCATCTTGATAATTCGATGAACAGCAATCCGATAAATTTCAACCTGCAAAAACCTATGTTCATCGAAAAACTTAGCGTGTTAACAAACAATGATGTAATTTTAAAAATGTCATTCTCCTTTTCATCGCTCAACTACAAACAAAAAAGCCTAATTGCCGAAGTCGTTTTCCTGTTCATTATAGGCGTGGTAAGCCCGTTTGCTGTGGGACTGCAACAATTTTCGTGGATATCGTATACCTTTAGTTATGTGTTTCTTTCTGTCTTGGGGCTGCCGGTATTTATGCTGTTTTACAGGGTGTACCTGCCTTATACCATTGGCAAAAAGAGGTACATCTTAGCCGGCATATTTTTTCCGGTTTACATCCTTTTGTATGAATTAAGTGCAAGGCTGGGATTCGCAGTTGTGATCGCGATGCCATTTGTGCCCCTGGGGTACCGCAATGGCTTAGCATATGCGAAACCTTTAAGCTTTACACGGGTATTTTTTAACGAGGACTTTGGCTACACCATTTTGGTGCTGCTTTCTGTAACCTCGTTATACGTGTTAAAGCTGTTGTTTAAAAACCGGCATAACCTGTTTATGCTTGAAAATGAAAAACTTAAAATGGAGCTGGGCCATTTGAAAGCGCAGGTGCAGCCGCATTTCTTTTTCAATACACTCAACAATATGTACGCCCTTAGCGTTGCCGGCTCCCCCAAAACGCCAGCTATGATAGCGGATCTTTCGGGCATTATGCGCTATGTATTGTACAATGCCGAACAGGATAAAGTGCCGCTGCAGCAGGAAGTGGATTTTATAAAAAGCTATATCGAACTGGAGAATTTACGTCATAACAGCAAGGAAAGTATTGAATTTTCGGTGCAAGGCGATATCAGTAATGTTTTTATCGAACCGCTTATTTTCTTACCTCTTATTGAAAACACCTTCAAACATTCGCTGCAAAAAGATTTCCGGGATAAATGGGTAAAGTTGGTATTGACAGTTGATGATGAAGAGCTGATCTTTCAAACATCAAACCCAAAAAAAGCAGATGATTCTGTTGCTGGCCCTGAAGGCGGCATAGGGCTTAAAAATGTAAAAAAGCGGCTTGATCTGCTGTATCCGGGCCTTCACCAGTTAAATATACATGAGGAGGAAAACATTTTTACCGTTACTTTGGCAATAAAATTCAAGCAGGCATGATCAATTGCATCATAGTTGACGACGAGCCCCTGGCCAGGCAACTTTTGACAACTTACATTGGTCAATTGCCTTATTTAAATTGCATGGCTGTTTGCCAAAGCGCTGTTGAAGCATTTGCGGTATTGCACCAGCAAAAAGTTGATGTGATCTTCCTGGATATTGAAATGCCCGGCATAACGGGGATAAACTTTTTGCGGTCGTTAAAAGCGGCGCCTAAAGTAATTTTCACTACGGCATACCCAAACTATGCTGTCGACGCCTTTGAAATTGAAGCTGTTGACTACCTGTTAAAGCCTATCACTTTTGAAAGGTTTGTAAAAGCGGTACAAAAACTAAGCGCTAACGGTGGTGAACCTGCGGGCAAAAACTCAGTGGAGCCTAACACACATATCTTTTTAAAGGTCGACCGCCGCCTTGTTAAGGCAAATTTCACCGATATAATCTATATCGAAGCCTACGGCGATTATTTGAAAGTACATACCCCGAAACGTACTTACATTACCTATATGACTTTAGGCAAAATAGAGCAGCTTCTACCGTCTTCAAATTTTATCCGGATACACCGCTCCACCGTCATCAACAAAAGTTTCATCAAATTTATTGAAGGGAATTTTGTTTGTGTTAATGATATCAACCTTTCCATCGGCCTTACTTACAGGGATAGCTTGCTGGAAAATTTGGGATAGTTTTAAAATAGCGTCCAAACTTCCGAAGTTTCTAATACTTCGACTTTCTAATCCCTCCATTGGATTGGTACGATTTTATGCTGATTCTGCAGGAGGGCCATAAACTACGAAATCAAGCCATGAACTATGATCCATGAACTATCAACTAAAGATTTTTCACCGACACCAAACCCCGCTTTACCGAAAAAAACTGCCTCTACGCCTAATACAGGGCATTTTACTGTAACGTAATTTATTTGCAGTGGTCTTATGGGTGTATTTAAAAAACAAAGAAAAATTAATAACACTCAAAATAATAAAGATCATGAAAACTCAAATCATAACATTATTCACAGCACTTGTATTAAGCGCCGGGATAGCAAAAACCACTTATGCAGCAGCCCCTGCAAAAAATGCAACCTATACTGTTTTAACAGATGTAAGCGCCATCAACAAAATTGAAGTACGCGGAAATGTGCAGGTATATATTTCCGACGGCGCAAGCGACCAGGTAAAGGTTTATAATAAATATTATGCCGAAAGCGCATTGGTTCAAAGCAAGAACGGTGTACTGCGCATAGCATCATACAAAGCCGAAAAATTAGTGGTGTGGGTTACCGCTGCCGACCTTCGTTCAGTTTCAGCTTTTGACAACGCAGAAGTAAGTTCATTTGGCGATCTTTCAAAAATTGAATTTAATGTCGACCTGCACAACAACGCATCAGCAAAATTAAATTTAGAAGCTTACAGCGCAAACGTAATTGTTGCCGACCAGGCTAAAGCAAGCCTTAGCGGCAGCGCAAACGAATATTCGTTAAAATACAGCAACGCCGGAAATATCGATCAAACAAATTTCGTAACAGAAAATGCTTCAAAGACATTGACCGCAACTTCAGTTAAAAAGCCGGTTACCTCTGAAATTGATGATCTTG
>Ga0207060_10397_pt1 | contig 11953 bp, 6 predicted proteins | sample Alteio_BWMinCont_30_FD_153270 | JGI IMG/M metagenome (GOLD analysis project Ga0207060, IMG submission 153270) | Enriched cells from forest soil in Barre Woods Harvard Forest LTER site, Petersham, Massachusetts, United States -... | ecosystem: Environmental > Terrestrial > Soil > Temperate forest >...
ATCAAGGCACCCCAAAATATTTAATAAAGTTGTTTTGCCCGATCCGCTGCTGCCCATTATCGTCACAAACTCACCGGCCTCTACGTCAAAAGATATGCCCCTGAGCGCATGTACCGTTTCGCTGCCCATTATAAACTCGCGTTTAAGCTCCTTTATTTCTAATATTTTTTTGCTCATCGGGTCCTGCCGCCGCCGCCTCCTGCCGGCCGTTTTGGTAAGAATGGACTGCCGCCCGGGGATGATGTAGCGGCCGCTGCGCCCCCCCGGTCCGCCACTAATGCCCGTTACCACCATATCATCGGCTGTTAAGCCCGACAATACCTCCACATGGGTATTATCGTTTAAACCTATTTCTATCCGCTTTTGCACCAGCTTTTTGCCCTGTAATACCCATATTAATGCTTTTTGTTTATTTACGCCCGAAGTGTCAGTGCGGCTTTTGGCCGAATGCGATACCTGGTTGGCCGAGGGGTTGCCACCGGCCGCAGCGCCTTTATGCATCTTTTTATGGCTTACCTTGCCCACGATCTGGTAATTTTTCATAAGGGAAGAGTCGGGTGTAAAGGCTAATGCCTTGGCAGGTATCAGCATTGCGTTATTAACTTCCTTAGTGTAAATAATAATATTCGCTGTCATGCCCGGCTTCAGTTTCATATCATCGTTCGGCGCGTTAATAATAGTGGTATAGGTAACCACATTTGCAGATACTGTAGGGTGCAGGCGTACCTCGGTAACGGTTCCGGCAAACTGGTCGGTTATAAATGCATCCACGGTAAACGAGGCGCGGTTGCCCGCTTTTACATCGCCAATATCTGCTTCATCCACATTGGCTTCTACCTCCATTTTGGTAATATCCTTAGCTATAATAAAAAGGGTAGGCGTACTAAAGCTGGCGGCCACCGTTTGCCCGATACTGATGGCACGGTTCAATACCACGCCGTCAATGGGCGAATAGATATTGGCGTATGACAAGTTTTTCTCTGCCGAACGTACCTGCGCCGCTGCGCTGGCGACACCTGCTTTGGCGGCATCGAGCGTATTGACCGCGGTATCGTAATCGGCTTTACTAATAGCGTCTGTTTTAAAAAGAATGCTTTGCCGGTTAAAATTATTTTTTGCGAAAACAAGCTGGCTTTGCGCATTTTGCAAAGTGCCTTTAACCTGGTCGAGTGTAGCCTGCAGCAATGATTTATCAAGCTGGGCCAGGAGTTCCCCTTTTTTTACCTTCGAATTAAAATCCACATACAAATATTGCAGTATCCCTGATATCTGCGTACCCACGGTAACTGTATCAACCGGTTCAATTTTCCCGGTAGCAGTTACGCTTTGCGCGATATAACCGGTGGTGGGTTTTTCGGCCAAAACGGTAACCGGCTTTGTTTCTTTATGGAAGAATAAAAACCAAATGAGAAGTATGGCTATCAGTATCGCAGCAATAATTAATATCTTTTTTACTATAGGTTTCATGATAGCACTATTTATAATTTAATGGGTATACCCCGGTAAAAGTCGTATATTTTTAAGGTCAGCAGTTCGTTATACTTTGCCTGTATAAAAGCTTGCTGTGCCTGTATAAACAAGTTTTTTTGCAATAAAAAATCCACGGTATTTATCGCGCCAACTTTTAGCTGTTCGCTGGCAATGCGGTACCCCTCCTTATTAAAATTATATTCCTCGAGGGCGGCGGCATACTGGCTTTTTGCATTTTCAACATTAAGATAGGCCCTTTCTACGGTTTGTGAGAGTGTTATTGATGCATTTTTCAGGTTAAGCTTAGCCTGGTCAACCGCTATTTTAGCTTCTTCTACCTGGGTTTTGACTATCCTTTTTGTAAAAATGGGGACCGACAGGTTAAAACCGACCTGCTGGTTAAAATTGTTATTAAGCTGGTTGAAAAATACATTGCCCTGTCCACTTATATAACCTGTATTGAGGGACGCGCCTGCCGTGAGCATCGGCTTGTAACCTGCCCTTGCTATATCTACCCCATATTGGGCGGTTTTTACGCCAAGTTCCCCGATTTTTACATCAGGAAAGTTTTTTAATGCGCTTTGTTCCACATCCCGAAATGCACTTACGCTATCTATAGGTACGATAGTATCCGGCTTTACAATGTCGAATTTAACATCGGTGGGTAAAAGCAAAAGCTGTTTTAGCGTAAGCAAATCACCCCTTTGGGTGTTCTGCTCGGTAACCAGCATGTACTGATCGGTTGAATGTTGTGCCTGCAGTTGGATAAGCGCATAACGGGCTACGCTGCCTACATCGTACTTTTGCTGCTCCAGTTTTACCTGCGCCTGCGATGTGTTTACCAGGTCGGTATCATAAATTATTTCTTCCTTATCCAATAAAATTGTGAGGTAAGCTTGGGTGATTTGCAGCGACACATCATTTTCCTGCTGGATAATGCTCAGATTGGATGATTGTACCGATAAGTTCGTCTGGAGAATGGTATTGTTAATCAGGTTGCCGTTGTACAAAGTTACCGACGAGTTTAAACTGTATTGACCTGAGGCGGTAAATGAAGAGCCGCCGCCGCTGATCACATTTCCGTTACTATCGACACGACTGACAGTATTATTATTTGAATGTTCGAAATTTTGTGAAGCCGAGCCTAAAAGATTAGGCAATCGGGCCGCTTTCGCGAGTAAATATTGCTGCTGGCTGGTTAACTGGCTAAGGCGCAGCGTGTTGATTTGGATATTATTTTTTTTGGCGTAGTCGATGCATTTTACCAGGTCCCATTTTATTGTGGCCCCCACAAGCGTGCTGTCCTGTGCGTAAACGGTGTTAAGGGCGGTAAACAACAAAATGAACGGAATCAGAAATTTAGATTTTATGAGCATGGCTTAATCATGATACCGCCTAATGATGGTAGATATTAAATGGTTATTACATTAAATACAATTTGCGTACAAAATGTTTGACATAAAGGCTGTTATAATTTTTAAACGCGGTGAAAAGTTTAATTCATGATAAGTTCAGGGGGTTTTATAGGGTAACAGATCGCCTGGTGTGAAAGTCCTAAGCCAAAAGTTGAATCGTGTTTTTCCTTACTTAGAACTTTCGACTTGAGACTTTCGACTTAAGACTTGAAACTAAGCCTTATCATTCAACTAATCGCCATCTCCAGTTATAGGTATTGAATAAGCCAAAACTATTCAAATTCATACCCGGATCATTAAATAGCTGGAGGCCATTAATTTTTGCGATATTATAAGGTAAAACCGTAAAATTAAAATCATGGGCAATGACCCTGCCCGGGATGCCGGTTTCAAATTTTAGGATGTTATTGAGCGTTCCGGTTGGTTTTTTAACTTTAACAGGAAGATCACTGTTAATATTTGAGGTGGATTGTGATGGGGGTGCCTGCAATTTACCTCCCCTTGAAAACAGTACTACGCTTTGTATAAATAACTGCGCAGATCCAAAAATAATAAAGGCGCTAAGTAATAATTTTTTCATATCCATTTGAATTAAAATGTCAGACAAATGTTTCGTGCCGTTGAAGTCACGGAATATGAGAACATATTTTATAAAAATTGGTTTTTAGAAGAAGCAAACTTAACAATAAATTAATTCTTCTGCATTTTTTATTTTTTTAAGCAATATATAATTAATAGTAAAAATAGTCGCAGTTGCTTTCGCATAGAACATTCACATTGGATATTCGCTGCGGTACAATCACTAATAAAATCATTTTGGAAAAAAGTTGATTGAGATTTAAAATATTGAAATAAAAATGTAGAGTTTTCTAAACAGATGGCCTCATTTACAGGCCTAAATTAACGGAGGTAAAATATGGCACGATTATTTGGTTAATCATCATACATCTAACTTAAAAAACAACATTATGAGATCACTACTTTACATCGTCGCTGTAATCCTTATAATAGGGTGGGCGATAGGCGTGTTTGCTTACTCGGCAGGCGGAATAATTCATGTTTTACTTGTTATTGCGGTTGTTGCGCTGCTGCTGGGCATTATCAGGGGAGATACCTCGGTAATATAGCCCAAAGTCTTTAGTCGAAAGTCTTAAGTGTCTTTTTCTTTACTTAGGGCTTAAAACTTTCGACTTGAAACTAAAAGTTTATAAATTTCAGCTAATTATTTAAGGCGGCCCTTCAAGGTTGCCTTTTTTGTTTATATGGCGCATGGTTTAAAACTTCATGCCTGCAAAACCGCAAACTACCGCTGCAAACTGCCCACTGCAAACTAATTATTCCCCTTTACCCTGTTCTTTTCATCGTCAGCCCCGGTTTGATGCTCACGTGCTTTGATCTTATTATTACCAAAATTATAGGTGAGGGTTAAACGGGTAATGCGGGTTTCGCGTTTTTGAGTAATAAACAGGTCGGTGTTTTGGTATTGGCTGTTCACATCATTGCGCAGCGTGTTAAATATATCGCTCATAGAAAGCTTTACATTCAGCTTTTTATCGGCGAACGAATGACTCACACCGGCATCGACAGAGTATCGCGGTTTAACATCGTAAAGGCCATAAGTAAGGTCGGATTGGTAATTGCCTGTTAATTCGGCTTTGTAGCCTGCAAAGGGTGTAAATGTTTCGGTCGCCCTTATATTATAGGCAAGCTGGCCCCTGTCCAAATCGCCGCCTTCAAGGCCGTTTGATTTAAAGCCGAGGTAAAAAGCAGTTGCGTTCACGTTGCCTTCCCACCATTTTGTAATGGTATAAGGCGCAAAGAGGTTAACGTTATAGGCGTTTTGCACTTGCAAATTGTCGTTTGTTATAAACGACACTTTTGTGGCCGGATCGGTGCCGGGCACTTCAGTTATTACATCGGTGGTTTTGCTGTAACCTAATGTTAAAGTGATGTTCTTATTATAGGTGTAGTTAAATTCGAAATTATTAGTGTATTGCGGCTTTAAGTAAGGGTTGCCTTTTTGATAAGTGTAAGGGTCGATATGAAAAACAAAGGGGTTAAGGTTATCATATTGCGGGCGGTCGATGCGGCGGCTGTATGAGAATGTCATCTCGTTTTTATCGTTAATGGTATGACTTAAAAACAAGCTCGGGAAAAGGTTGAGATAATGCCTCGGGATAACCGATACGATATTTGCCGAATCGCCATTGGCTGTCGAGCTGGTGTACTCGGCCCTTAAACCTGCCTGCACCGAGTAGCCTTTAAAATCCTTATTTAAATTTACATAGCCTGCATCAATTTTTTCATCATAGATAAAATGGTTGGTGCTTACGTAGGGGTCGGTTGGATCAGTTTTTTCAGTCAGGTTATTGTCGGTTTTTACATCGCTGAATTTAAGGCCCGATTCCAGTTTCAATGATTTGGTAAGCGGTTTGGTATAATCAACCTTCCCGGTACGGATATTAATGGCCGATGGCGTAAGGTTGCCTAAAAACGATTCGGGATGCTGGATGCTGCCGTCGGGAAGGTAATAATCGGTAACATATTGCGAAAGCGAGTTGTTTTTAAACTGCGAATAATCAAGGTCGGCGCTTAATTCCTGCCCGGCGGTATCAATTTTATAGGTGTCATTTAAGTTGAAAGCTATATTATGATAGGTTTGGTGAATACCCGAAACGGTATGCAGGGTTGAGTCAACCTGGCTAAAGCTGGGGCCTATATAAGTATGGTCATCGATATTGTCCTGTTCGCCGTTAAAATAACCGCTTGCAACAAAGCCTATAGTGTTTTTCGACGACAGGTCGTAGTCTGCACCCAGGCGGTAGCTGTTATTATGGTCGGTTTCAATTAGGGGGCTTGTCTGCCTGAAATAAGTTGGCGGCCCGCCAATCGTAGTATCAGGAATAACACGCATGATCCCTATATTTTGTATCCGCTTATTATCATTGTGGCTAAAAGAACCAAATATATTCAGATTGCCCTCTTTGTGATTTAAAGTTACATTTTCATTATCCTTACCATAAGCGCCGTATCCTGTGCCAAGGGTTACGCTGCCGTTAGTACCGGTTTGCTTGTTCTTTTTAAGTTTGATATTGATGATGCCCGAATTCCCTGCGGCATCATATTTTGCCGATGGATTGGTGATGATCTCGATGGATTGAATAGTGGTGCCGTCGGTTGAGCGGAGCAAGGTAGCCAGTTGTGCTGATGTAAGGTAGGTAAGCTTATCATTGATCATTACGGTTACCCCTTGTTTGCCTTTAAGGCTGATGTTATCATCCTTGTCAACAGAAACGCCGGGCGCCCTTTCCAATATATCCATTGCGGAGTTGCCTGCTGCAAGCACGCTGTTCTCAACGTTCATCACCGTACGGTCGATCTTGTGCTCTATCAATGGTTTAGAAGATGTGATATTAACGGTGTTTAATGTTTGGGTGCCCGGCTGCATCTTTAATGCAGGGACGTTAAGACTGGATGCGCTGTCCGGCACTGTCAGTGTTTTGGTGGCAGCCTTGTAGCCAACCACTGTAGCCTTAATAATATAGGTGCCCGAATTTATGTGATCAAATGTGTAAGTGCCCGTCTGGTTGCTTAAGGTGCCTTTAACTACTGAAGAATCCTGTGCTTTAAGTAAACTTACTGTGGCGTAATCCATCGGCTTGCCGTTTTCATCGAGCAATGCCCCCGATATTTTGACCTCGGGCTTAGTGGTTTGAGCAAGTGTTAACCCTGTGCTGATAGCGAGCAAGAAAAGCGTATATAATATAGGTATGATAAATCGTCTCATGGTTGTAGCTCAATTTTTTGGCAATAGCTTGCCTATTAAAGAATTTTTGTTCTTTTTTTTATACTAATTAAATCTTTGATTTCTCCTGTTCCGAAAGACTCCGGTTGGGGAGATGTTGGCCCCGGCTTACCTGGCCGGGCCGGCTTGCGTATTTACTTTATATTGTTTGGTTTTCATTGTTTTCATTTTTTATGTAAAAGAACCCCCATCTGCCTGTTTACCGAAACTTTTTTGACCAGCGGGTAGTTTTTGGTGACTAACGAAACATATCCCCGCTTATTTATCGTGCTCAAATGCTTTATAATACTTTATTTAAGATGCGAAAAGGCTGCCGAAGGTTACACGGTTTTTTGGCTTTTTCGGTAAATGACGGGCTTTTGCCGGTGAATGGCGGAAAAAACAGGCGGGGGTGGGGGAGTTTGCAGTTTGCAGTGAGCAGTAGGAGCAGGTTTTCAGCTGCCTGATGCAAATTGCTTATTTTTATAACTGCTAACTGCTGCTGCCTACTGCAAACTACTGCCCACTGCCTACTGCAAACTGTCTCGTTTAACGCTATCCTTTTTTGCGGTTACCAGGGTATCAACCTTACATTGTATGCCGTTATCGGTCATAATAAATACAGACGATGTTGCTTTATCCTGTTTATTAAGCACTTTGCAGTCATAAACATTAACGCCGTTTAAATAATTATCCATTTTCTGGTCAATAACAAGTTTCGAATTGAGGGGCACCTTTAAAGTAAGCTCCACTTCTTCGTCGTGCCATGATGTATTTGGCCTTTTACGCAGGGTATAGTCAAATTTTAAAACGGTATCCTGCTGGGCAAATACATAGCTTGTATTGCGGGCATTAAAAAGGGCGTCTTCATAATTGCCGCCTTTTGCGCTATACGACTCTTCCAATACCGGGTAGCTAACATCGCTTCTCTCAATATTTATTCTCACGCTTTGCGGCTCGCTGTGATAGCCATTATAATTTTCATCCGTTACTACCATGTTGCGGAAATGATCTTTTATATCAAGCCGCACACTGTCGTCGTGCGAAAAATACTTGATATCATTCAGCTTTAAATAATAGGTATTGTTTTTGGTGGTTTTTAGATTGACAGTTTGCACAAAGGTGGCCTCCTCCCTGAAGTTTGATGATATTTTTACCGCATAATAAATCAGCATGCCTAATGCACATAACCAGATAACCAGGACAACTGAGCCGGTTGATCTGCCAATATTGCCTACATTAAAAATACCTTTAAGGGTAACTAATATAATACTGAGCAAAGGGATGAAAACGGCAAGGAATGCACACAAATAAATATTATCCGCATGCTCATTTACAATTATCTGGAAAGGAAAAAAATCATTGTGATGCCCGGCGCCAAAGCCAATAAAGGCAATAACGCCAATAATCAGGGCAATTGAAAACCCAAAACAAGCCAAAAGAATAAAAACGCCGATAATTTTAACGAATACCCTACCTGTACCGGCTAAAAAAATACCGAGATGATGAAAAAAATCACCAAAAAAGTCGCGGGCCTTATAAACAAACGGCCTTGCTTCATGCCCAAAATTTGAAAGGTTCTCACGAACGGAACTTAATTCGTCTTCAAGGTTCTTTTTAAAACCCTGCAGATTTTGTTTTTCGCCTTTCATGGCCATCCTGTCGGCGCGGGTAACGGCTTTTGGCACAATTATCCATAGTATAAAATATAACAGCATGCCGCTGCCTCCCAGGAGTACGCAAAAAGCAAAGATCAACCTTATCCACACCGGGTCCATGTCGAAATAATTTGCGATACCCGCACAAACACCCGCAATCAAATGATCGTCCGGGTCGCGGAACAAGCGCCGCCCCTCCCTGTTATTATAGGTGTAGGAAGTTTGATCAGCTTTGCCATCGCTTTCGGCACTCTCGAAATCAGCTACCGACCCCATTTGCTCGATAACTGCGTTTACGTCCTGTTCAACAATAACCTGCCTGTTCTCCCGCAGTAATAACTCCGAAAACATTTCAGCTATGCGGTTTTCTATGTCAGTCGTAATTTCGTGGCTGTCGGCCGAGTTCATAAAATGACGTTTTACGTCCGTCATATATTTTTTTAATATTTCGTAGGCATCCTCCTCTATATGGAAGACGATACCGTTTATGTTTATGATAATTGTTTTATTCATGATGATTTTTTATTAGTTCATTGGTTCATTGGTTCATTGGTTCATTAGTTCATTAGTCAGCGTGGTTATGTTTTCTGCCTATTGCAAACTGCTTACTGCCCACTGCCTACTGCTTTCTCTCCCCAATTGCCGTTTGCACAGCGAATAATAGTTCTTCCCAGGTCTTATCAAGCTGCTGAAGCACATTTTTGCCCTCATCTGATAAGATATAATACTTTCTTGGCGGCCCCGAAGTCGACTCGACCCAGTTATAGGTGAGCAAACCATTGTTTTTTAAACGGGTAAGTAAAGGGTACAGAGTGCCCTCAACTACAAGCAGTTGGGCCTTTTTTAGCTCGGCAATTATATCCGAAGCGTAGGTTTCGCCCTTAGCTATAATGGAAAGTATGCAATACTCCAGTATTCCTTTCCGCATTTGGGTTTGTGTGTTTTCAACAATCATACGGCAAAGATATATGTTTTAAATTGTATTATGCAATACATAGTACTGAAATTATTACTTTTATTGTGAAAACTTAAGTTTTTTTAAAAAAAAGTAACGTTTTTGAAGATTTAACTTGACAATTTGATAACGTAACAGTACTTTTATGACTAATTAACTATTAACTGATCTTATTATTAACAAACATGAAAAAACTTCTACTAGTAAGTTTGTGTTTCCTGATGTTATGCATTACTCAGGTATTTGCACAAAACCGTACAGTTACTGGTACGGTTACGTCTAAAGACGACGGCCTGCCCATCCCGGGGGTAACAGTAAAGGTAAAGGGTACCAATGTGGGTACCCAAACAAACACAGCAGGTAAATTCACTATTAATGTACCAGCAAGCGGTACAATTTTAGTATTTAGCTTTATCGGCTACGAAACACAGCAGGTCTCCGTATCCGGCGCGGTGGTTAACGCTGTGCTAAACGTGGCCAGCAACCAGCTCGGCGAGGTTGTGGTTACCACTACATTAGGTGTTAAGCACCAGGCCAAGGAGCTTGGTTATGCAGCAACTAATATTACTGCCAAATCACTGACTGAAGCACAGCCAACCAATTTTACAAATGGTTTAACTGCAAAGGCCCCGGGTTTGGTTGTGAGTACTGTTGACAACGGTATTAATCCCGATACCCGTTTTACCCTGCGTGGTAACCGCCACATTAATGGTAACAACTTTGCACTGGTTGTATTGAACGGCGTACCGGTATCACCAAACGAGGTGAACACCATTAACCCTGACGATATTGAAAGCGTGAACATTTTGAATGGTGCAGGCGCTGCGGCCCTGTACGGTTCTGAAGCATCAAACGGCGCTTTGGTTATTACCACCAAACGCGGCAGCGCCACCGGTGCACCGCAGATTAACTATACCAACACCTACCAGTTAGAGCAAATTTCTTACTTCCCCGACCTTCAGACCCAATTTGGTTCCTTCGGCGGTGAAGGGTTTGCAATTGACCCTATAACAGGTTATGTTGTTCTGCCGGTACCTTTCGAAAATCAATCGTACGGCCCGCGTTACACCGGCGCTTTAACACAATTGGGTATACCGCTGCCTGACGGCACCCTGCAAAAATACCCATATTCTACGCCTAAGGTTGACCCGCGCAAGGCATTCTTCCAGACCGGGCATAGCGAACAAAACAACGTTTCTTATTCTGCAGGCGATGCATCAAACGGTGTGAACATCTCTGCCAACCGCCTTGACAGGACTGGTGTAGTTCCGATGGATACCTATAACAGGACTACCGCCCGGTTAACAGCCACAAAAACAACAGGTATATTAACTTTGGATGTTACTGCAGGTTTTACACAACAAAATACCAGCCAAACCACCGTTTTGCTTCCGGGCAACGCCACGGTTGGTTACCTGGGATTTGACGACAATGACTTATTAACCACTATACTTAATACACCATCGTGGGTGCCTTTGGAAAATTATAAAAACCCGAACGCCCCGTTTGCCGATCAGAATACCTATTTTAACTCGTACGGTATAAACCCTTACTGGATTGTAAACAATTCGAGGACCAATATACGCTCTGATGTTTTTAACGGCAGCTTAGCCGCTACATTAAGGCCTTTAAAATGGCTTGATGCGACCTACCGCTTAGCTGATAACGGCGGTACTGCACAGGAACAGCAAACACGTGCCGAAGTTGATTTTAGCCAGTATGCTTTTAACGACCCAACCGGCGGTTACGGAACAGGTGCTGCACTTAGCGGCGCAAACGTACCGGGAGCCGTTTGGAACACCACACAATTTGGTGACGGAAGTTTGGACGGCCCTACATCATCTGGGGGCGCCGGGACAGGCCCGCAAGGCTACTCGCGTTTACAGCAGGATATATTGCTGAACTTTCATAAAACATTTTTTAATGATTTTAAAGTCAACCTGATATTGGGTAATACTATATGGCAGGAATATTATCAGAATATACAAAACAGCAGCACTAACCTTTTAGTGAGCAATTTTTATAATATCGGCAGTATTTTAGGTGTACCTGCAACCAGCCAGAATATTGGAGAAATACGCCAGGTGGATTATTTCGGTGACCTGACCCTCGGTTATAAGGATTTCGCCTTTTTAGAAGGAACATTACGTAATGATAACGACTCACGCCTCGCGGCCGCAAACAGGTCATTTTATTACCCTTCGGTAAAAGGATCATTAGTATTGACAGATTTGATCGAGTCGCTTAAAAATAATAAAACTTTAACTTATGCTAAATTAAGGGGTTCATATAGCCAGGTAGGTGATGTAAACATCAGCCCATACAGTATTAATAATACTTTTAGCCCTACATCAGGTTTCCCTTTTGGCAATACCGGTGGTTTAAGTTTAAACACAACACTTAACAACCCGACGTTAAAACCCGAAATTACAGACGAGCTTGAATTTGGTATCGACCTTGGCTTTTTAGATAACCGTATCAATTTTAATGGTACTTATTACAATAGCCAAACCAAAAATCAAACGCTCCCGGTTACAACCTCTGCAGCTACAGGGTATACCGGCACTTTCATCAACGTTGGTGAAGTTCAAAATACAGGGTTTGAGTTTAAACTGGACATCCAGGCGCTTACCAAAGCGCAAAACGGCGTTGGTTTAATCTTATCAGGCAA
>Ga0207060_10399_pt1 | contig 11910 bp, 7 predicted proteins | sample Alteio_BWMinCont_30_FD_153270 | JGI IMG/M metagenome (GOLD analysis project Ga0207060, IMG submission 153270) | Enriched cells from forest soil in Barre Woods Harvard Forest LTER site, Petersham, Massachusetts, United States -... | ecosystem: Environmental > Terrestrial > Soil > Temperate forest >...
TCACGACCTCGATGGAATCTGGCTTAAAAAATAGTAATTCTCCTCAAGCTCTTATTGATAAAATGGTGCATACCACCGAAATATTCCTCAATGATCATCCGCGTGAGGTATGCAAATTTATAGAAGACACAAAGATTCTTATTTATGACGAAATCGCTTTTGATAATTTTTATGATGAGTCGCTCAGTGGGACGGTGGTAACCAGATTTCTTGAAAGTATCTATTTAGATATTTTTCTTCCTATTTATTATCGCGGATCGCTTGTTGCTTATATCACCGTTGAGCGTGATGCGCGTATTCATGGAAAAAAACTTTTTTATACCAATGTTGAACGGGGAAAAATATTGGTTTTTGGCAACTATTTAAGCAATATAATCAACATTATGCAAAACAAAAACATTGATATATTGCTGCAAAAAGAAAACAAGCTGAAACATGAGCTCTTTCAAAAACAGCAAGAACTTGATCAATATCGTGAATGTATTCAATCATTTGTACGAACCGAACAGACACACAAATCAATCGGCATCATCTTTTATAAAAATCGTCTTTTTACTTTTGGCAATGCCATCATTGAAGAGCTCATTAAAATAAATCCAAATCTGCATCAGGGAGACCCGATTGCACAAACGCTAAAAAGCTTGGTCGCTCACATAGAAACAACAAAAACCACCCATAGCCTTTCATGTATTGATAAAAATGGTGATGAGATCATATTTACCGGTCTTCCCAACATAAAGGGCAATAACATTATTATCACCGTATGTCGCCCAGATATTTCTGATATTCTCATGCGCCATAAAATGTTATTCAATAATCCATCAGATTGGGACTTTCTTTTATATTTAGAAACGACAAAACATGGTAAATTAATTAATAGATTAATTCCTGGCTCGAGCAAAACGGTGATCGCCTTTAAAACAAAATTACTAAAAATAGCCTTGAGTAAAAAGCCGACCCTTCTTTTTAATGTTCCGGAAGCAGATCTGCAACTAATGGTCGAAATATTACATCAGATAAGTCTTCGTGAGACGTTGCATCTTCTTAAAATAACGCAACCAATGCAAGGACCAGAACTATCTATAAAATTATTTGGGATTTCTCATCTCCTTTCTTCAACAGAAACCGCCCCTTCTTTATTAAGTCAGCTGAACAAAACAGGAACGCTCTTTATTAAAAATGTTCATTTTTTACCGATCGAAACACAAAAATATCTTGCTGAATTTATCAGTACCGGCTCATTTCGTGCCGTAAAAAGTGATCACAAAATTTCTGCCGATGTGCGCATCATCTGTTCAATTGATGAATCGATAGAGCAAGCGGTTCAAAATGGTCTGTTATGCAATAGTTTATTAAATGAACTTATGCAAACATCTATTACGTTTCCTGCGCTTACAACATTGACCGAAAGCGAACTAAATGATCTTGTCACCAATTTTAGCAAGCAAGAATCGATTAAAAAACCATTTAAAAATCTTCTTGAGCTCAACGATCGTGAAAAAAATAGATTTACAAGCAAGCGTCCTGAAAGTATTAGCGAACTGAAAAATCGTGTAAAGCAGATACTCATGGAAAAAGAAAAAAAACATATAGTGACCACCGAATATCCCCTTGTTGCCACTAAAAAGTTTCCTCTACAGCTCGATTTAACAACTATTGCCGCTTTGGGAAAAAAAGCACTTAAAAATAAAGAAGCGATGAATTTTTTATGGGATACTTTTAAAAATCAAAATCAAATTGCCTCTTTTTTGAAGGTCAATCGCTCCTCCGTTAATCGCCGGTGCAAAGAATATGAACTACAATAGTTAATAATTATGACCATCGAAAGAACTCCTCATGGAGTATAATGCATTCTTACCTGCTATTTCTTTTATGGGGCCAGCGATCATACTCGCTTTGGTACTTGCGGCATTATGCATCAATTTTTTTACACTTTTAACATTATATCGAGAAAAAACATCATTATCTTCCATTCGACAATCATATCGTCCATTTTTAACCCTATTTTTTAGTCAATTGCTTGAAAATACAACCTGGACCTGCCTTACTATAGGCGAACTTTTTTGGCCAACCTATTTATACTCATACAAATTTACCATCTGCCTTACCTACCTAGGACAGATTTTTATCGTCATTCAATACAAGGCAATTGCATATCTTATACAAACGCTCACCAACAAAAATAATCAAACAAATATTTCCCAACAGTTTGGTACCATTACTACCCATATATTTATTGTTTACCTATTTTATTCAGCAATTTCTCACCAGTTCTTTTTCCATCAAAACTTTTTAGCAATCAGCACAAAAACCAACCATTTTTTCGAATCATTCGTCATTTATCTAACACTATTTACCATGCTTAATTTGATCGTCATTCCCAAAATATATGAGATGTTGCGTACCACACAGATGAGCACCCTTGCCAAAATGGTTCAACGTCAACTGAAAATCATTTTGCATTCTCTCATTATTCCCTTTTTATTAGGAAAATTTATTATTGGCAGTTCATTTATCTGGTATCAGAACTATCCGATCCTTCATTGTATAGCGAGTATCAGCACCTTTATCCTTGCCACCATTTTTTACTATGCATTAAATAAAATTTTACAATTATATCCATCTCCCTATTCACCACATTTTTATTTTGTTAATGAAAAAGAGAGAACTATTAAAAATTTCCAGACCGCCCTTGAAGGCTTGGCAAATGCACAATCGATCGAGTCGGTTTATGAAACAACTTTTTTATTTTTTAAAGACGAATTTGCAATTTCTCCGCGCGCCCTTTCAATACAAATAGCAACATTACACACAAAAGCCGACACCATTATTAGCAGATTTTTAACCTTAACCGCTGCTGAATCTACCGATCGACAAAAAAAAATTTTGGTTATTGACGAACTTTCATTCGATCTTTTTTACGAAGAAAATTATAGCAACCATATGTTATTTAATTTTTTGCATGATATAGAAGGAGATGTTTTTGTACCAATCTACTATCAAGAAAAAATGATCGGTTATTTAAAAATCGCACTCGGATCGCGCCAACACTATTATTATGCATTTACCGAACAGAATAGCATGCTCACTTTTGCAAGCTATCTTGGCAGTATCATTAACGTTTTTTACAACAACAGTATCGATCTTTTTCTTCAACAAGAAAAAAAAATAAAAAACAAACTTTATTTAAAACATCAAGAGATTATCCTGTACCAAGAAGGCATAAAATCATCGTTGCAAAATAAAAATCGTAAATCTCCAGGCGTTATACTCTATAAAAAAGGAAAATTTAACTGTTTTAATTATGAAGCAAAACAGTTGATCACCTTTTCTATTACCCCGCACGGAAATCACCCTATTGCACGTGCCTGTTTATTTATTGTTGATCAGATCATGCAAAAAAAATTATTGGTTAGTTGTCTAGTAGAAGATGAAACGGGCAAAACGCTTAGTATTCATGGCACCGCCTGCAATGATCAACAAGCAGTTATACTGACCATTGCTCCTGCTAATATAAGCGATACCTTCGATCATAGCCACCAATACCTCAATACGGATACCGATATTCTTTATCTTTTGTATTTTGAAAAAACAATCATTGGCAAGCAGGTCAATAGCGTATTACCCGGTATAGGACCAACACTGCTCCCAACAAAAATAACCTTGCTGAAAACTATCCTCGGAAAAAATTCATTTTTCTTGGATAGCCATCACGCAGATATTCCTTTAGTCGTAAAACTTATTCGTCAAGCAAACCCCGCTATACCTTTCCATACTATAGAACCAGAAGATCTTAATAGCATACACCGCTCAAATAACAAACAACCCAAAATAACGTTAGCGCATATCCATACATTTCTTTTGAAAAAATTTAATAGTGCATCCATCTTTTTTATCAAAAACATTCATTTAGTTCACCCATTTATACAAGAAGGAATTACTGATTTTGTTAAATATGGTCCGGCCGGAAGTCCAGATAATAATGCACAAACAACAACTTACTTTCGTCTTCTTTTTTCAGGAAAAAAAAGTTTAATGGCAATGCATCAAGAAAATCTTATCCATGAATCATTATTTACTCAGTTAAAAGATGATATCTTTGCATTACCAACACCTACAATGCTTACGCAAGCAGAAATACATGCTCTTATTGATGGCTTTACTTACCACATCAACCAATCATATAAAGAATTTATCACCTTGACACATCTTGAAAAAACGCAGATTTATCAACAATTACCACAAAGCTTTCGTGAATTTTATCAGATAGTTACACAAATAATAAAACGAAAACTAAAATCTAAACAGATCATAGAATCATACCAATTAGTAGAGCAAACGTATGATGAAACAACTGCCCCTTATTTAGATAAACATGCGCTTAAAGAAAGCAATACACTCATTATGCTTTGGAAACAATTTAAAAGTTATCGTAAAATTGCTACCTTTTTGGGAGTAAATCCATCTTCTGTGCAACGTCGCTGTAAAAAACTTGGTATAATACCTTCACTTGCCACGAAAGAAAGTTCAGGAAAATGATTTCGTCAGATTTTCTTACCTATAAAAAAAACTTTATTCTTCACCTTAAAATTGAACGAAGATTGTCAGAAAATACGGTGAAATCATATCAAAATGATCTGAATAGACTCTATTGTTTTTGGTCAAAAATAATAGATGAGTCTCCGGTACCAGTAGAACTTAAACAAGCTATAGAACGTTATTTAGTTAATCTTCATTATAAAAAAATTAGCAGGAACACCATAGCGCGAAAACTATCATGCTTTAAATCATTTGAAAAATTTTTGTCAACACAGGGAATAATGCTCAATTTGGACATTAAACGACCACGATTACATCAAAAACTCCCCATTCATTTAAGCATTGATGAGCTCACCTATTTGCTCGATAAGGTCACCGAAACGGAACTTGAAACTCGTTATCCAATTCGCACCAAAACAATTATAGAACTTCTGTATGCGACCGGTATACGCTGCTCAGAACTGGTAAACATACGACTGTGTGATATTGACATGATTAATAAAACAATACGCATTAAGGGCAAAGGTGATAAAGAACGAATTACTCTCTTTGGTACTAAAGCAAAAGAACGTATTGAAGCATACTTACTGCATGAACGACCACCAACTGCAAATGCGCAAGAAAATCTTTTAATCAACTATCGCGGCCAAGGTATTACTACACGCTCAATTCAACGTATTTTTGTAACACTCCAAAAACTCATTCCAACCAAGCGACCATTAACACCTCACAAAATCCGCCATTCTTTTGCAACACATCTCCTTTCTCAAGGAGTTGATTTACGCATTGTACAAGAACTTCTTGGTCACAAAACAATCGCGAGTACTGAGCGCTACACGCATGTTTCATTAGAAGATCTTGCAACCACCTGTGAATCACATCATCCGGTGAAAAATATCCTTAAAACAAAAAGTTCTGTTCCGAAATGAAAGTTTTTTTAACACAAACAAATAAGCGCCTGGTTGTTATTGGTTACCTATTTGGTTGTCTCATTTTTATTTTAATAGGTCGTCTTATTTATCTACAGATTAGTCTTTCCGATTATTTTTTTGAAAAAAGTCAGAAAAATTTTCTTCGAATTGAAAAAATTAAACCGATACGTGGCATTATTTATGATAGCAATGGCAAACCACTAGTGACCGATCGCCCTTATAAACAACTTTATTGGCAAGGCAATGGAAATAAAACATTATCATCAAAACATCAAGAAATTCTGAGGGAACTTGAAAAAATTATAGGAAAAGAATTCCTTACCGATAACAGTTTTATAACACAACTCACGCACACAGAAAAAACTCAAAAAAAATTATTACTTGTTGAACATTTATCATTTGAACAGCTCAGTAAAATTGCTGAAAAATTTCCTAATGATGCCAACCTTATGATAACAAGCAACAGCGAACGATATTATCCTTACCAAACTGCTGCCATACATCTACTTGGTCATTTGCGAAAACGAGTAGAAACAGAACAACAGGGTATTTCTGGTCTTGAACAGTTATGCGAAACATACTTAAAAGGATCAACTGGCCGTCTTTTGAAAACTATCAATGCGATGGGTAAATCAGTTCAAGAAATCGAACTAGAACCAGCCCTTTCTGGCACTAATATTACAACGACGCTAGACATAGATTTACAATTACTTATCGAACAGGCGTTTCCATCACAATGGGTTGGCACTTTTGTTTTAATAGATCCACTTGATGGCGCTATTAAAGCTATGTTATCACGCCCACATTTTGATCCAACCTGTTTTGCAAAACCGATGGATCGCGCCGCATGGGATACCTTACAACAAGGGCTTCCCTTTTTAAATCGTGCACTTGATGTTACGTATCCACCAGGATCTTTCTTTAAACTTGTTACGCTCAGCGCTGCTCTTGAACGAAATATTATTACACCAAAGACCATAGTGAACTGCAGCGGTTCTGTTGTTTTTGGTAATAGACCATATTGGTGCAGTCGTCACTGGGGACACGGCTCTCTTTCTTGTAATCAAGCGATTGCACAATCATGTAATGCACTCTTTTTCGAAATAGGAAAATTAATAGATATCGATACCCTTGCTTATTATGCTCAACTTTTTGGCTTAGGAGAAAAAACAGAAATCTGTTTACCGGAAAAGGCTGGTATTGTACCTTCACGCTCATGGAAATGGCAGATGAAAAATGAATCATGGTGGCAAGGAGAAACTCTTTCAGTTGCTATTGGGCAAAGTTTTTTATCGGTCACTCCCTTGCAAATTGCCCGAATGATTTCAGCAATTTTTACTGGCTATTTAGTAAAACCACGTATCTTGGTCGATGAACCAATAAAACAAAATCCTCTGCTTATCAAAGAAGAAACACGCAACATTTTACAACAATCGATGCAACTTGCCGTAAAAAAAGGAACAGGCAAATCGCTCAAATCTATCAGCGATGATCTTGAAATTTATATAAAGACAAGCACAGCACAAACAAGCAGTCTTGAAAAACGCACCTGGGGCCCACAATTCCTTGAACATGGCTGGTTTGTAGCATATTTTCGTTATAAACAAAACAATCCACTTTGTTGTGTTATTTTGGTGGAAAATGCTGGATCTGCAAGCAATGCCGCTGGTATTGCTAAAAACTTTTTGATAGAATACAAAAAGCTCATGAATGAGGAAAATCAAGAAGGCCCATGAAGTGTTTTATAAAACACTTCATGGGCCTTCTTGAACATGTAAAAATAAAACCAATCAGCAAATCGCTCTATTAATCAAATTCCATTACTTATTTTTACAAACTTACTTTTGAGCATTCACTTTTTTTGCCTGCGCAACACGCTTTGCCAACCTGCTAATTTTTCGCGAGGCGGTATTAGGATGTAAAATACCTTTTTTCTTTGCATGCGCAAGCTTTGATTCTGCTTCTCTTAATATTTCTTGAATTCCAGCTAAATCACTCGTTTCAACCGATGTAATAACACGCTTTACCGCATTTTTAACAATCGTTTTACGAGCGGCATTAATTTTTCTTTTCTTTTCGTTTTGTATCGCTCTTTTTTTTGCAGATTTTAAATTTGGCATTAATCAACCTCTTTTTACATCATCTTTAGATGCTTAAACTATTTTTCTAATCTTTTTCGCACTAACACATTTCGTACAAACCTTGCCACGTATTACCGAACTTGTATTATCACCAGCCATAACATATCGCATGATATGAACATTGGGATATACCCACCGCTTTACCCGATTGTTGGCATTACTGACCAAATTTGCCACATGCGGTCTTTTAGCACAAACTGTACAAATTCTTGCCATAAAAAAATCCTCTTTTGCCAATCAAATTTAGCTTACCAATTTCATGCAAGCCGTTCATTAATTGTACTAAAAAAATAACTTTATTCAAATAAGTCCATTCTTATCCATTATCACAACTTTATTTCTTGCTGAAATTAAATTTCAGCCTAATCGTTCATCATCTTAAATTTAATTATTTAAACAAACCGATGTTCAACGCGAGGCGTTATGCCAAGAAGTTCATAAATTTCATATGCATGCATCGTCTCTTTTTCTACGAGCGTCTTTGCCAATTTATCAAGCATCTCCTGATGCGTCTCTAAAAGTTCTGTTGATCGTCTATTACAGGCACTAATAATCTTTTGAATTTCCTCATCTATTTTTTCAGCAGTGCGTTGTGAATACATGTAAGAACCGGGCTCTTGAGAAAATACGATCGTTCCCAAATCAGACATTCCATAACTACATACCATTTTACGGGCCATTTCAGTCGCCGCAATAAAATCACTGTAAGCACCAGTTGTTTCTTTACCAAAAATAAGCATCTCAGCAACTCTACCACCAAGTGCTGCCGCTATAGAAGCCATCATCTCACGCTTTGAAGTAGTATATTTTTCACGCTCAGGAATAGAAGCAGTAACCCCTAAGGCTCTTCCGCGTGGAATTATAGTAACCTTATGCAATGGATCAGTATCTTCTGGTATCAAAAGACGAACAATTGCATGCCCCGCTTCATGATACGCGGTCACCAGCTTATCCTCCTGCGTCAACGCAATACTTTTCAACTCCTTACCCAACAATACTTTATCATGCGCCTCTTCAAAATCTTTCATCGTCACATTATTTTGATTCAATTTTGAAGCTATAATCGTTGCTTCATTGACCAAATTGGCCAAATCAGCGCCAGAAAATCCGGGCGTACTTCGAGCCACTTTATTAAGATCTACATCAGGCCCTATTTTGACCGTTTTTGCATGTACCTCAAGAATTTGTTGTCTGCTTGCAAGATCTGGATAAGTAACCTCAACTCTCCGATCAAATCGCCCTGGTCTTAACAAAGCTGGATCCAGAACATCTGGACGATTCGTCGCTGCAATAACAATTACCGAACCACCCGTTGTCTGAAAACCATCCATTTCTGTCAGCAAAGCATTCAACGTTTGCTCACGTTCTTCATGCCCGCCCGATAAACCACTTCCCCGTTTTTGACCAACCGCATCAACTTCATCAATAAAGACAATACACGGAGAGTTTCTACGTGCTTGTACAAAAAGATCTCGAACGCGCGCTGCGCCAACACCAACAAAAACTTCGATAAAATCCGATCCGCTAATACTAAAAAATGGACAAGTTGCTTCGCCAGCAACAGCACGCGCAAGCAATGTTTTACCGTTTCCCGGAGCACCTACAAGCAAAACGCCACGAGTCATCTTAGCGCCAAGACGCTCATATTTTTCAGGATTTTTCAAAAAATCGATGACATCTTTTAGCTCTTCCTTTGCTTCTGCAGCCCCTGCCACCGAATCAAAAGTATCTTTAATCATTGAAGGCATAAAAAGACGCGCACGACTTTTACCCATAGAAAACACATTAGTACCTCCACCGCCACCACCAGAACTTCGTGCCTGACGCATAAAATACCAGAGGGCAAGCAAGGTAATAATGACCGAAAGTAATGGCAGGAGATACCATATGTTAAATTGATGCGCGGTGTTTGCGAAAGAATATTCTACATCAGCAGCATGCAAAAACCCCCAATTTGTTGGGTTTTGATTCGTGGCAGTTTCAAAGCGAGTTCCATCCTTGAGCACCCCATAAACATCGGTATCGGAAATATGAACTTGACGTACCTGCTTCTTCTCAACTTTATCAAGAAATGTTGAAAACAGAATGCTCTGTACCTGCCTGCTATAATCGGTCAGACGATAAAGCACAAAAAGCAACCCTAAAAAGGCTACTATTAATATTAAGGCGTTTTTTGGACCACTTGTTAAGAACGGATTATTTTGCTTTTTTTTCATTTACCTAAACACCACCATGTTATAAGACTGTTTTTATATCACTTACCAACAATCTTTAAAAAATATACAATTATTAATTTTTTTAAATTATGTACCACTTTGAACTATACAACACTACAATAATGCGTAATTCTAAACGAAAATCTCTTTCTTGTCGATCATTGCTAAAAAATTTTTATCTTACCGATTATCCGTTATCTTTGTTGTAAAAAGATAGTGTTCATACACCCCAAAAATGGTTTATGAAAAACCCACCATAATTTTCAAAACAGCATAAGTTTGACTTATTGTGCTGCAATCGTCAATCGTTTTACCTGCTCTATGCCACGCTGCACCTGTATTTGATTTAATGAATTGCTCATATAACGTGGTGACCAATGAGGATAACTACAATTCAATGATGGCTCTGTTACGAATTTACGCTCTCCGGTCAGCAGGCTTTGTATCGCGATTCTGCCAATACCATGCGCATCTTCCACACTAAAAAGGAGATAATTCCCACAGGATGACCAACAGCATTCCTCTTTATTGGCTACATCGGTCGTTAATTGTTGATGCTTCTTCGTCATTACATCATAAATAAAAAGTTGCATAACGCCGCATACTGTCTTTACATAAACAAGCTGATTGCGAATACGAGAATAATCGGGGGATACGCAAAAGCCCCCGGTCGTAATTCTATTTAAATGGCTTGACACCAAATCAAGTGAAAAAATTTGGGGGCTGCCCGTCTGAAAATCAGAACAGAAAAATATAGTATTATCATCAGCGGCAAACGTTGGTGCCACATTATTTCCACCATTATTCACCAGACAAGAAAGTGATGATTTATCACAAAAATAGAGCTGACTTACTCCTTGGCCACGCGATGCACAAAATACTGCCTTTTTTCCATCAGAAGAAAAACTTGGCAACATATTTACTCCATCAAAATTAGAAACCATTGCTCGCTTGCCATCCATGGTAGAAAACATTAATCGAACATTTCGATCGGTATACTCAGAATAAAATAATAAGGGACAATGCACATCTCTATTCCATCGTGGTGCTACATTAATTGTTGGCAAATCGACTAAAATCTGCACATTGCTTCCATCATAATCGGCGATATACAAATGTTTTGCATTCCCCTTTGCGCTATTGGTTTTTTTCAACACACAATAGGCAATCTTGGTCGAAAAAAATCCCGATTGATTCGTAAGCGATGGCCAGACATCATCAGCAATTGCATGTGCTGTCATAGATTTTGAGCTCATAATTGATTGTTTTTTGCTTGCAAGCATCTGCGCAGAAAATGCGTCATAAAGACGCCATTCGACCGAAGAACCATTTTTATTTAAGAAAAAAACTGCTGGAAACCCATTTTTTGCAAATTGTTCGACCGCTGTTTTTGTTGGTATTTGTGCGTTGGGCTCAACCGTTACCTGCCATTGTCCACTGAAAGAAAAATCACGCGCCACAATTTGTGCAATTTCATATAATTCCTGATCATTTCCTATCGTTACAATGCATAGCGGTACTTTTTGGTGCGCACCCGCTGAGACTGTTAACTTCGTAACAGCTTCTTCTGCGCAAATTCCCGTTATAATCAGCATTGCCGATAGTACTATGATCCAACATTGATTCATCATTGCTATTCACTTTTATTGTTTAAAAGTCACTACTAATGTTCTTCCATGCGCACAAGAAGGAAAATTCATCTGTAATAAAGATGATCGCACCGCAGTATCATACAAAAAAATTCCTGATGATTTTACCATCTCAACATGACCCGCGCGCCCATTATCGCTCACCAAAATTTTTACTTGGCACGTCGAAGAAGGTTCAATGCCAATAGGAGATTTCCAATGACACATAATATTTTTATAAAGTGCTGTATATTCTTGCAAAGTTAATCCACCAAGCTCTTCAGGAAAAATTTGGATACCATCAATTTCATACAATGATTTAGTCAGCTGCTGATTACTCACTCCTGTATTTTTTTTGCCATAATACTCACCACTTTCTTCTTTCGATTGTTTTAAAGATGCACAACCTTTTTTTATCGGCACAACCGCCTGCTTTATGATCTTTTTATTTGGC
>Ga0207060_10401_pt1 | contig 11896 bp, 10 predicted proteins | sample Alteio_BWMinCont_30_FD_153270 | JGI IMG/M metagenome (GOLD analysis project Ga0207060, IMG submission 153270) | Enriched cells from forest soil in Barre Woods Harvard Forest LTER site, Petersham, Massachusetts, United States -... | ecosystem: Environmental > Terrestrial > Soil > Temperate forest >...
TCGCAACAGACTGGAAATCGAAGTGGCGAAACGAACGCAACAAGCTAGCCTCCTCAATCTCACACATGACACGATTTTCGTCCGTGATATGAGTGACAACATTCTGTACTGGAATCGAGGGGCTGAAGAGTTGTACGGGTGGACGCCAGAGCAGGCGATTGGAAAGAGTTCTCATGAACTTCTGCGGACCGTTTTTCCGTCGCCGCTCGACGACATTGAGACAGAGTTCCTACGGACCGGGCGTTGGGAAGGCGAACTCAAGCACATGAAAGCTGACGGGACCGAAGTTGTCGTGTCGAGTCGATGGTCCTTGCGCCGCGACGAGCAGGAGCAGCCTATTGCCGTCCTGGAAACGAACAATGACATCACCGTGCGCAAGCGCCGGGAGCAAGAAATCCAGAATCTCAATCGAGAGCTTGCGAAACGTTCAATGGAACTCGAAGCCATCAATAAGGAACTAGAAGCGTTTGCGTATTCCGTCTCGCATGACCTGCGTGCCCCCCTCCGCCACATGGCTGGTTATACTGAGCTCCTTCAAAAGAAGGCATCTTCCGCTTTGGATGAAAAGAGCAAGCACTACGTCCTGATGATGCTGGATTCTGCCAAGCGAATGGGAAATCTGATTGATGATCTCCTGGCTTTTTCGAGAATCGGGCGAGCTGAAACGCAAAAGACTCTATTTAGCCTGACGCAGCTCGTAAGAGAGGCTCTTACTGAAGTTCGGCAAGATGCGGAGGGACGCAACATCGCCTGGAAAATCGGCGCATTGCCCGATTTCTATGGCGACCGTTCGATGCTAAGGCTGGTACTCGTCAACCTTATTTCCAATGCGATTAAATTCACGCGCACGCGCACGCAAGGCGAAATCGAGATCGGATGCGCCAACGGAAACAGCGCTGACTTGGTGGTATTTGTTCGGGACAATGGAGTGGGTTTTGATATGAAGTACGTGAATAAACTGTTTGGAGTGTTTCAACGCCTGCACGATTCTGGCGCATTTGAAGGCACCGGCATCGGGCTGGCTACAGTTCAGCGCATAATTCACCGTCACGAGGGCAAGGTCTGGGCCGAAGGCGCCATTGATAGCGGCGCGACTTTCTATTTCTCAGCTCCGAAACCATGAGGACATTTATGGAAACCGTGAACAAACTAGGACGCATTCTGCTGGTTGAAGACGATCCTAAAGACGTGGAACTTACGCTAACAGCCCTTGAGGAATACAACCTCGCCAATGAGGTCATTGTCGCTCGAGATGGCGAAGAAGCCCTGGAATACCTGTATTCCCGGGGGAAATTCATGACACGGTCCAGCGGCAACCCCTCAGTCATGCTGCTGGATTTAAAACTGCCCAAGGTTGATGGGCTTGAAGTGTTGAAGCAAATTAAGTCCGAGGAGAAGCTAAGAATGATTCCGGTGGTGGTCCTGACCTCGTCGAAAGAGGAAAAGGACATGGTGGCAAGCTACAGACTGGGAGTAAACGCATATGTGGTAAAGCCGGTGGACTTTCATGAGTTTGTGAATGCCATCAAGGAACTGGGCATTTTCTGGGCAGTCATCAATGAGCCGCCACCGGGAAGTGTAAGGAAGTGAGCATCGTCAGGAATGAACATGCGTATCCATTGCGTATTCTGTCGATCGAGGATGATCCCAAGGACGCTGAGCTGATTCAGAACCTGCTCGAGACGGAAGGCCTGGTTTGCGAAGTATCACGGGTCGATACTCAGGCTGCACTGTCGGCCTGCCTCGAGCACGGCGGGATTGATCTGATTCTGGCGGATTACTCCCTTCCTTCGTTCGACGGCATTTCCGCGTTGAAGCTTGCAATGAAAGCCTGCCCGGAAGTGCCGTTCATCTTTGTTTCTGGAACACTCGGCGAAGAAGTAGCAATTGAAGCGCTGAAAATCGGAGCAACGGATTATGTTCTGAAGACACATTTATCGAGGCTTGTGCCGTCAGTGCTGCGCGCGCTGCGTGAAGCAGCAGAAAAGGCCGAACGTAAGCGGGCCGAGGACTCGCTCTGTCAGAGCGAGACTTATTTGGCCGAGGCGCAGCGTCTGAGCCACACTGGCAGCTTAGGCTGGAGCATTTCGAGTGGAGCGATCTTCTGGTCGGAGGAAACCTACCAGATCTTTGAGTACGATCAACTGGTTAAGCCCACGTTGCAGTTGGTATTCCGGCGAATTCATCCCGACGACAGAGATCTCGTGCAGCAGACCATCGACCGCGCGTCCGTGGCAAGGGCAAATATTGATTTTGAGTTTCGTTTGCTGATGCATGACGGTTCGGTCAAGCACCTCCACGTTATTGGGCGCGCGCTGGTGACTTCCTCGGGCAACCTCGAATATGTGGGTGCCGTGACGGATGTCACCGAACGCAAGCGCGCGGAAGAAAAGATCCAGCAAAGCGAAAAGGAGCTCCGACAACTCCTTGATTTCACACCACAGCACGTGACCCTACTGGGACCAGAAGGAAGGCGTCTTTATAACAATCGAGCAGCGCTCGATTATCACGGCCTTACTCTTGAGGAATGGCAGACCACCGAACCAGAGAGATTGTTTCATCCACAGGATTGGGAACGTGTCACGAGAGAAGTTTATAGCAAATTCCTGAGCAGGTCCTCACTTGACATCGAAGTGCGGCTGAGGAGAAGAGACGGACAGTATCGCTGGTTTCTCATGCGCTACAATCCGACGCTGGATGAACAGGGGCGCCCCACACATTGGTATGCCGCAGCGACCGACATCGAGGATCGCAAGCGGGCTGAGCAGCGGCTCCAGGACGAGAATATTGCGTTGCGCGAAGAGATCGATAGGGCATCGATGTTTGAGGAGATCGTGGGGATTTCTCCTGCCCTGCACGCGGTTCTCTCTCGTGTATCCAAAGTTGCTCCCACAGACTCCACTGTTCTGATCACTGGTGAAACGGGGACGGGCAAAGAACTGATCGCGCGTGCCGTTCACAGACGGTCGCAGCGTTGCTCCCGAGCGTTTGTCAGTGTTAACTGCGCGGCAATTCCACGCGACTTGATCGCATCCGAATTGTTCGGCCATGAGAAGGGTGCCTTCACGGGAGCAACTCAGCGGCGCTTAGGGCGCTTTGAGCTGGCTGAAGGAGGCACGATTTTCCTCGACGAAGTCGGAGAGCTTCCCGCCGAGACTCAGATCGCACTGTTGCGTGTTCTGCAGGAACATGAATTTGAACGCGTCGGCGGAACTGGATCCATTCGAAGTAGTGTTCGTGTGATTGCTGCTACTAACCGCGATTTGGAGGCGGCCATCGCTGTGGGCACGTTTCGAAGTGACCTCTTTTACCGGCTCAACGTTTTTCCGATTGAGGTGCCTCCTCTGCGCAAACGGCAGGAAGACATTCCAGTGCTCGTTGAGTACTTCATCGATCGTTATGCGAGTAAGGCAGGAAAGAGCATCCGCGGAGTGAACAAAAAGAGCCTGGAATTGCTTCAGTTGTACCACTGGCCCGGTAACATTCGTGAATTGCAAAATGTCATCGAGCGATCGGTAATCGTGTGCGATACGGAAAATTTCTCGGTGGATGAGAGTTGGCTTTCGTGGCAGCCTCTCGTAAGCGAGCCGAAAACCACGCTGGATCTAGCCCGAAAGCCTGCTGCCAAAGAGAAAGAGATCATTGAGGCCGCCTTGCGCGAAAGTGGAGGACAGGTGTACGGACCGTCCGGTGCGGCTTCCAGGCTCGGTATCCCGCGATCCACTCTGGAGTCGAAAATCAGGTCGCTGAAAATTAGCAAGAGTCGCTTCAAAGATATAGATTCCTCTGAAAACGGCTAGCCCTCACTCGTACGTGACTTTCGACAGCTTTACAAAAGTATCTTTGTACAGCCTTCACCAATTGACGAAGTTCGTCAATCCTGCCATTCATCAATTGCCGTAATTTCAGCAACTTACGATTGGCACTGTGATTGCCATTACAAACGTGTGTGATAAACGTCACGGGGAACATAATTCCTGGGAGTAGATGAATGCTGAAGATCACCAGGTCAGCCAACGGAGAGGTGGTTATTAAGTTGAGCGGCCGGATGGGAGCAGAAAACCTAGGCGAGTTGGAAAAGCTGATTGGCGCAGAAGAGGACAATAGCCGAATCAACTTGGACTTAAAAGACCTGAAGCTTGTGGATCAGGACGCTGTCAATTTTCTGAAGCGCTGCGAAGGGGACAACATCACACTCAAGAATTGCCCAGCATACGTCCGCAAGTGGATCACGGGAGAACGGCAATGAGTTAGTGGTTCATCGGGGCAGCGTTGATCGCAACACGAGCGGAGGCCCAAGTTTGTCGCCATTTTTCGGGGAATTGAAATTAGATGGCATGTTCCGGCGGATTCCGACTGAAAACCGTGAAGGAGACGTTATGGCAACAGCCACACAACAGGTCAACTGCAAAGAGTTGGAGACGACAAAGCCGAGTTCGACGTCGCTCCATTTTGAGAATGCGCTGGGGCAACAGATCGCTGGGCGCGGAAACATTGCGAACGTCAGCTTTGAGGGCATCGTCGGAGCAAGCGGGTTGCTCCGAAAGGCAATCGACCTGGTCCGGATTGTCGCGCCCACCGATTCCACTGCTCTCATCGAAGGCGAGACCGGAACTGGGAAGGAACTCATCGCGCGAGCCATTCACAATATCAGCCCACGCTGCGGACACCCGTTCATAAGGTTGAACTGTGCCGCCATTCCCTTTGATCTATTGGAAAGCGAACTCTTTGGGCACGAAAAGGGCGCTTTCACCGGAGCTATCGCCCAGAAGATGGGCCGTTTCGAAATGGCCGACAAAGGCACACTGTTCCTCGATGAGATCGGGGATATTCCGTTGGCCTTGCAACCCAAATTGCTGAGGGTGCTGCAGGAGCAGGAGTTCGAACGTCTCGGGAGTGGCCTCACGCGTCGCATCAACGTGCGTATGGTTGCCGCGACTCACCGAAACCTGGCGGAGATGGTCCGGCGAAACGAATTTCGAGCGGATCTGTACTACCGTCTTAATGTATTCCCCGTGCAATTGCCCCCTTTACGGGCGCGCTATGAAGATATCCCCGCCCTAGTCACTCATTTCGTTGACTTCTATGGTCGCCGGATAGGTAAGTATATCCAACTGATTCCGGAAGAAACTATGTCGGCACTGCGGTCTTACGCTTGGCCGGGCAATGTACGCGAACTGCAGAACTTGATCGAACGTGCCGTGATCCTTTCGCACGATGGCGTGCTTCCCAACCCACTACCGTCGAACCATCATGAGACGGTAACTGTGATTTCCAAGACCAACACACTGAAAGAGGTCGATCGCGCTTTGATTGTGCAGGCGTTAGAAGCGGCGGCCTGGATAATCGGCGGGCCGGAAGGCGCAGCAGTAAAACTGGGAGTGAAACGTACCACATTACTTTACAAAATGAAAAAGCTTGGAATTTTCCGACCTTTGCAGGGACGTAAAATCAAAACGCCAGTAAATGTACTGCAGCAAGCTGAGTCGTCAGCGGCAGTATAGTTACGCACCTCACATTCTGCGCCCGCCATCGTGACCCACGGCGGCCTGGCGCTAGTGCACTGCCACCTACGCTGTGGGACATAAAACTGCGCACGGGCCGACCTAGATTCGCTCGTCTTTAGCTGCGCCCGCCGCGCAGCGTCAATCCGTATTTAACTTTAACTTGACGTCAGAGATTCGACGCGTAACTGGGCACGACCGGGATCGCCATCTGATAAGACCTTTGAATGCAAGCCTCCGTGGGAGCCTACGTCTTGGCAGCGAGTTTGCTGTTGTAAGTAGCGAGACCGTTGCTGACGCGGCCACGACCGAAAGCTCAGTCTTACGTAGCGGATTATTCTGAGCAGGCGAATCGAGGAGAAGAACGATGCAATCACTTCAAGCGGATTACTTCAGTGCCTATCAAAATCTAAAGGTGACACGCGACACTAACGGTGTGCTGGTTGCTGAATTCCACAGCAACGGCGGGCCGTTCACTATGACCGCGCAATCTCACACGGAATTTGTCGATGCCTTCTACCGCATTGCGCAAGATCGAGCCAACAAGATCGTGATCCTGACGGGCGCGGACGGGGAATTTATTACGGATGTCGATTGGTCATCTTTTGGCGACGTCACCGATCCCAACGTGTGGAGCCAAGTTCACGATGAAGGCGCCCAGGTTTTGGAAAATATCGCCAACATACGCGTGCCGGTCATCGCGGCGATCGAGGGACGCGCGCATGTTCATTCCGACTACGCGCTGCTTGCCAGTGTAATTGTGGCGGCGGAGGGTGCGACCTTCGAGGATGTGGCCCACTTCGGCGCGGGCGTTGCGCCCGGCGACGGAATCTTTACCACCTGGAGTTATCGCGCTGGAGCGGGACGAGCGGAGGCGTTCCTGCTGAACCCACAGCCGCTGGCGGCACGCACCGCACACGGATGGGGAGTGGTTGCCGAAGTTGTGCCAAACGGCAAGGCACTGAGCCGGGCGCAGGAATTGGCTGAGCTGTACCTGAAGGCCCCGGAAGTGACGCGCCGCAACACGCGCGTGCATTTCATCCAACCCTTGAAGGAGCGCATCGTGCGGGAAGTTGGCTACGGACTATCGCTCGAAGGAGCGTCGTCGGCCGCTCTCGTGAAATCAATGCAAGCCAAGAGTGCAGCTGTGGCTCAGAAACGGTAAAGCGCTGCTCGTATCATTTTAGAGTGTCAGATAATGATCCATATACTTACACAAAGGAGAAATAGCATGGCTCAACAATCATCAAACGGAGGCCGCCCCAAACTCAGTGAAAAGGGACTCTTGACTCCCGACAATTACGTTGTGGCGTTGATCGACCATCAGCCACAAATGCTTTTCGGAGTCAGCAATTTCGATCGCCAGGGGATTATCAACAGCGTGATCGCGCTCGCCAAGGCCACCAGAGTATTCCAACTGCCGGTCGTACTCTCGACGGTCGAAACGAAGTCTTTCAGCGGAAATATGTGGCCGCAGCTCCGAGCGGTGTATCCCGGCCAGGAACCCATCGAGCGGACATCGATGAACTCCTGGGATGACAAGAACTTCGTCGCAGCGATCGAAAAAACCGGCCGCAAAAAGATCGTTTTGGCCGGACTGTGGACGGAAACCTGCGTGGCCCTTCCCACAGTACAGGCGATACACGATGGTTACGAAGTCTACGTCGTCGAGGATTGCTGCGGTGACGTAAGCCAGTTGGCGCACGACAACGCGATGAAGCGCGTAATTCAAGCGGGCGCAAAACCCGTAACGGCTCTATCCACGATGCTCGAATGGCAGCGCGATTGGTCTCACAGAGGAACCTACGACGCGGTCATGGACATCGTGAAGACACACATGGGCGCCTACGGTGTCGGAGTCGAATACGCCTACACCATGGTTCATGGTTTGCCGGCAATGAAGTTTGCGGAATACGTCGTTCCAGCCGCTGCAGCCGCGCACAACTAGCGAACTGGGAGGGCAGGCAAACCCTAGCCCTCCCAAAACTAAATTTTAAAAGCGGAAGGAGACATCCATGTCTGTTGACACAATACTTTACAACGCAAGAATCGCAACGAACCAGGTTCCGTCGTTTGTCGAGGCGGTTGCAATCTCCGCCGGAAAGATCTCCGCCGCCGGCAATGACGACGAGATTCTCCGTCTGCGAGAGACGGGGACGCAAGTCATCGATGCGAATCACCGCACGGTGATTCCCGGGCTGAATGACTCGCACATGCATCCGATTCGCGGGGGCCTGAACTACAACATGGAGTTGCGCTGGGACGGCGTGCCTTCCTTAGCCGACGCGCTACGCATGCTGAAAGAGCAAGCGGCCAGGACCCCCGCGCCTCAGTGGGTACGGGTAGTCGGCGGTTGGACAGAATTTCAGTTTGCCGAGCGACGTATGCCAACGCTGGATGAAATCAATGCGGCCGCGCCGGACACTCCGGTTTTCATCTTGCACTTGTATGACCGCGCGTTCCTCAACGGCGCCGCTTTGCGCGCCCTGGGCTACACGAAGGACACGCCCGATCCACGGGCGGGCGAAATCCAGAGGGACAAGCGAGGTAATCCTACGGGAATTCTCGTGGCCAAACCAAGCGCCTTCATCCTCTACTCGACCTTGGCCAACGGGCCAAAGCTTTCACGCGAAGACCAACTCAATTCTTCGCGTCTGTTTTTTCGTGAGTTGAATCGTTTCGGCATCACGAGTGCCGTGGATGCAGGCGGCGGTTTCCAGAACTATCCCGATGACTACGAGGTCGTCAACCAACTTCATCAGATGAACCAACTCTCTGTTCGTTTAGCCGCTAATCTTTATCCCCAAAAAGCGGGGCAAGAGATCGCGGATTTTCGTCGATGGACGAAGACGACGAAACCCGGCCAGGGCGATGACTTATATCGCATTAATGGCGCCGGAGAGATGCTTGTGGCTTCGGCAGCGGATTTTGAGGACATGCTACAACCGCGACCAGACATGCCGCTCGTGATGGAGAGTGAATTGAAGGCTGTGGTCCAATATCTGGCGGAAAATCGATGGCCGTTTCGCATGCACGCCACTTACAACGAAACGATTTCTCGTGCACTCGATGTGTACGAGGCGGTAAACCGCGAGATTCCCTTCGACGGCCTGCATTGGTTTTTCGATCACTGCGAGACAGTTACGGATCGCAACCTGGAGCGTATCAAGACGTTAGGCGGCGGCATTGCCGTGCAAGACCGGATGGCTTTCCAGGGAGAATACTTCGTTGAACGTTACGGCGCGCAGCAGGCCACACGCACTCCTCCAATCCGGCGGATGCTTGAAATGGGTATTCCTGTTGGAGCAGGCACGGACGCTACCAGAGTGTCCAGTTACAATCCATTTGTTTCGCTCCACTGGCTTATTACCGGTAAGACGATCGGCGGATTGACTCTCTACCCGAAGGAAAACCGCATGGACCGCGCGGAAGCGCTGAAGCTCTACACAATGGGAAGCAGTTGGTTTTCAACGGAAGACGGCAAGAAGGGAGCGCTCGCCTCCGGACAATTGGCAGACCTCGCCGTTTTGTCGGCAGATTATTTCACCATTCAGGAAGAACAGATCAAACAGCTCGAGTCGGTGCTCACCATGGTCGGCGGAAAAATCGTATATGCCACCGCCGAATTTTCAAAACTGGCGCCGCCGGCGCTTCCAGTGAGTCCGGACTGGGCCCCTGTCAAAGAGTACGGCGGGTACGCAAAGGCTTCGAAGCAATCGTTTGGCGCTTCCCATTCTGCTGCAAGTTCGCAAGCAGCGGGTCACGCAAAGGAATGCAACAGCTGGCACCTACCAGTGCTGGGTGAGTTCGGGCTATGGGAGTTGGGTTGCGATTGTTTCGCGTTTTGATTGCATGGCGCCAGGAGGAATGGAGATGAAGATGTTATTCGTATCTTTCGCAGTCGGTCTCGGTGTCGGTGTCATCTATGGGCTCATCCGAGTCAAAAGCCCCGCGCCACCGATCGTAGCGTTGCTTGGACTCTTGGGCATGGTGCTTGGTGAACAGCTCGGGATTTGGATTCAAGCAAAGAAGATCAACGTTTCGCAGGCTGCGTCGGTATGCCTTGTCGGTGAGCGGTATGACCGGCAAGAAACGCCGGACGTGCCTTAGGACCGAAAAGGGCAATCGTCATTGTTGATGGACACGAGCGGTTGGCAACGAGGGAGACGTAATGCGTGAAGCCGTACAAAGAGCCGCGGGTACAGCATTGGGTGGAGCACCGATGAGTGCGACGCCATTTTCATTCTGCCGCGCCATGGGGGCGGCTCTCACAACGCTGCTTGGCTTTGTGTTTTTCAATGCCCTTATCGGCGTCTTTGGATTGTCGGCCGCGGTCATCGCGCTGTTGTTGTTCATCGCCTTAAGTGTTTTGATTTTCCGACGCCCACAGACGGAAAGAGCATGACCATGAGACTTGATCCAGAGGTCCTAGCGCGTATCCAATTCGCGTTTACCGTGACCTTTCACATTATCTTTCCGACGATGTCGATAGGGCTGGCAGCATTCCTGGTGATTATCGAGGGGCTTTGGCTTAAGACCAAAGAACCTGTCTATCTTCAGATCTATCGGTTTTGGATGGGCATCTTTGCCATGGGCTTTGGAGTCGGCGTCGTCACCGGGATCGTTCTGTCGTTCGAATTCGGGCTCGGGTTTGCAAAATTTGCACAGTTCGCCGGTCCGGCGATTGGACCAATGATCGGACTGGAAGTCCTCACCGCCTTCTTCTTAGAAGCCGATTTTTTGGGGATTATGCTCTTTGGACTGCATCGTGTGGGTCCCAAGCTCCACTTCTTCGCTACTTGCATGGTGGCGCTCGGCACTCAACTTTCGGCGTCCTGGATTCTATCCGCCAATAGCTGGATGCAGACCCCGGACGGCATCACGATTCAAAATGGCCGCGTCGTCGTGACGAACTGGCTGAGGGTAGTCGACAACCCCTCCTGGCTCATCCGTCTCCCGCACATGCTAATGGCCGCCTACATCACCGGCTCGTTTTTTGTCGCAGGCGTAGGCGCCTGGTATCTGTTGTGCGGTAAAAACGAAACCTTTGGGCGCCGGACAGTCTCGCTCGGTATCGGTTTCGCAACCTTGGCCATGGCGTGTCAACTTTTCATCGGGGATATCCTCTATGGGGCGATGCTCCATTATCAGCCGTCCAAAATGCAGGCAGCGGAAGGCTTCTGGGAAAAGCAATCGACATCACCTGCACCTTACAATTGGATCATAGTTCCTGACCAGGCGCAGCAGCGTAATCGATTCACCCTCGGCACGCCCGTTCTTGGCAGCATCTGGCTGACTCATAGTCTCAGCGGACGGGTCGCTGGACTGAAAAACACCCCGCCCGAACGACAACCAATAATGGGCATGGTTTTCTATGGGTTCCACACGATGTACACCATGGCGATTCTCATGTTCTTCATGGTGGTCGTGTCACTGTGGCTGCGCTTGCAGAAACGGCTTTTCAGCACGAAGTGGTTCCTGCGCGCTCTCGTCATCATGACGCCTGGGGGATTCATCGCAACCATTGCTGGTTGGTACACCGCCGAGACAGGCCGTCAGCCATGGGTGATCTGGGGCATTTTGCGTACGGCCGACGCCGTTTCGTCCGTGCCGGGTGGAGCCCTGCTATCGACGCTCATCGCCTTTGTATTGATCTACGCACTTTTCATCACAGCTTTCCTGATCTTCACCTTCCGCATGATTCGACGCGGCCCGGAAGCTGCACCGGACCATGCAGAAGCCTCCGGCTCGGTCAAGAACGCTCTAAGAACGCAAGTGATGGACTATGCCTCAGCAGCCCATCAGGGAGGAAGTGAGTAGCAGCCATGGACCTGCCACTTTTTTCCGCAGCATTTGCCGCATTGGCAATTACCCTCTACGTCATGCTCGACGGCTTCGACCTCGGGGTCGGGGCACTGTTGCTCACCGAGCGCGACGAAGCGCTGCGTGACCAGATGATTGACTCGATCATGCCCATGTGGGATGGGAATGAGACCTGGCTTGTCATGACCGGTGTCACACTGCTCGCGGCATTTCCAGTCGCTTACGCCATTTTGATGCCCGCGTTCTACCTTCCGCTCATTGTCATGCTCTTGTCGCTGGGGCTGCGGGGCGTCTCATTCGATTTTCGTTTTCAAGTAGTAGGCCAGAGTCGCCGCTTCTGGGATGTAGCCTTCAGCCTCGGATCAATTTCGGCCGCGTCGATGCAGGGACTAATTCTCGGGGGTCTCATTCAAGGAGTAACCATTACTGATCGCGAGTTCAGCGGCAGTGTCTTTGATATTTTTCAACCGCTGCCGATCGTCACCGGCGTAACCGTTCTCGCCGGCTATGTCGTTATCGGCAGCGCTTGGTTACATCTGAAAGCAACGGCAGCAGTACGCAGCTTGGCC
>Ga0207060_10402_pt1 | contig 11892 bp, 8 predicted proteins | sample Alteio_BWMinCont_30_FD_153270 | JGI IMG/M metagenome (GOLD analysis project Ga0207060, IMG submission 153270) | Enriched cells from forest soil in Barre Woods Harvard Forest LTER site, Petersham, Massachusetts, United States -... | ecosystem: Environmental > Terrestrial > Soil > Temperate forest >...
AAGCAGCTTATGATGCAGAAGGAAACCCAAGCAAAGCAGCCTTAGGCTTTGCAGAATCTTGCGGGGTGCGTGTGCAAGATCTCACGCTTCAAGAAACCCATAAAGGTGCTTGGCTGGTTTTTGAACATAAAGAAACTGGAAAATCAGCGACAGTACTCATTCCAGATATCCTTAAAGTCGCTTTGGATTCGTTACCCATTCCTAAACGCATGCGTTGGGGGAATCGAGAAGAAACCTTTGTACGCCCGGTCCATTGGATAGTGCTTTTATTGGGCGATACAGTTATCGACACCGAACTATTTGGCATAAAATCCAGTAATAAAACGTTTGGACACCGCTTTCATCATCCCGAAGCTATTCCTATATCTTCTCCTAAACAATACGAAGAAGTTTTATTAAATACTGGGAAAGTGATTGCCAACTCTGAAAAACGGCAAGAAAATATTCTCTCCCAAATCCAAGAGATCACCGGCAAACACCACTGTCAGGTGATTATCGAAGAAGCACTCTTTGCTGAAGTCACAGGATTGGTTGAATGGCCAGTGGCACTGATGGGACAATTTAATGATCAGTTCTTAACTATCCCTAAAGAAGCACTGATTTCTGCTATGCAAGTTCATCAAAAATGTTTTCCAGTTACCGATCTTCAAGGCAACTTATTACCCAAGTTTATTGTGGTGAGTAACATTAAAAGCACTGATCCCGCCTGTGTTATCCACGGCAATGAATCAGTTATCGGTGCTCGACTTGCAGATGCTGCTTTCCACTATGACATGGACAAGAAAATACCGCTTCAAACTCGCGAAGAAAATTTAAAAAATGTAATTTTTCAAGCAGGACTTGGATCCCTGTGGGATAAATCGCAACGAATGGCTACTTTAGCAAAAATTATTGCTCAACACATTAATTCCGATGTTAAACTGGCGGAGCGTGCTGCCCATCTTTGCAAAGCTGATCTTTTAACCCAAATGGTTGGAGAATTTCCAGAATTACAAGGGATCATGGGACGATATTATGCGCTACACGATGGCGAACCAGAACCTGTCGCCATTGCCATTGAAGAACATTACCTCCCACGCTTTGCTTTAGACTCCCTTCCCTCTACTCTAATAGGTTGTTCGCTTGCACTCGCTGATCGAATTGATTCACTGGTTGGGATTTTTGGCTTGGGCAAAAAACCCACCGGAGATAAAGATCCGTTTGCTTTAAGACGACAAGCCTTGGGCATTATTCGCATTATTGTAGAAAAAGAACTCGATCTGGATCTGCAATTGCTGTTCTATACCGCCAAAGAAACTTATGGTGCTCTGCTAAAAGAAGATAATACCATTCAAAATCTCTTAGAATTCTGTTTTGAACGCTTTAGAGCTTGGTACCAAGAACAAAATATTCCTGCTCGTGTCTTTGACGCTGTTCTTGCAAAGTTTCCAACGCGTCCATTTGATTTTCATTGCCGCATTCAAGCAGTGCATGCCTTTCAAAAACTTCCCGAAGCCGAAAGTTTAGCCGCTGCAAATAAACGCGTTCAAAATATTTTAACTAAAAGCGAAATCACCATCCCGAGCGACATGACCTTCGACAAAACTCTACTCTCAGAATCTGCTGAAAAAGAACTTGCGGATCTTATTTTAAGCAAACAAAAAGATATTACCCCTTTAATAAAATCTGCTCAATACACTGAAGCTTTAAAGACGCTTGCAGAACTTAAAAATCCAGTTGATCGCTTTTTTACAGAGGTGATGGTCATGGTAGATGATGAAAAAATCAGAAACAATCGCATTCGCTTACTCAATTGTTTACGTGCTTTATTTTTAGATATCGCAGATATTTCTTTGTTGTGAAAAAGTTGTGTAAAAATCCTCATTATGAAACTTAGGAAATGAATGTTATGAAAAAAATAGTCATTTTAGATAGAGACGGCGTTATTAATCTTGACTCCCCGGATTTTATAAAATCGCCGGAAGAATGGATCCCTATCCCTGGTAGCCTAGAAGCTATCGCGAGTCTAAATAAAGCTGGATTTGAAGTTGCCATTGCCACCAACCAATCTGGACTGGCTCGTCAATACTACGATACAGCGACATTAGATCGTATTCATCAAAAAATGCACACACTCCTAGCAGAACACGGCGGGAAAATTCATGCTGTCTTTTTTTGTCCCCACGGCCCAGATGATACCTGTGAGTGCCGTAAACCCAAACCAGGTTTAATTTATCAAATTGCTGATCATTTCAAGATAACCTTATCAAAAGAAATCCCCTGTATTGGCGATTCTTTGCGTGATTTGGAAGCTGCAGAAACAGCAGGCTGTCGCCCTATCCTAGTACACACTGGCAATGGTCAAAAAACATCCGAAAAACTCTCTCCTTCTCTTAAAACCATTGCACAATATCCAGACTTAAGCGCTGCGGTTAATGCTCTCTTAACCTAACCCTCAAATAATGAACAAGTTATTCCAAATCTGGATGTTTCAAAATTGGATGTTATTTCGAAACGGTCTTTTTTATCTAGGTCTTATTCCTGCAACGCTTTTATTTACTATCCTTGGTATTCTCTTCTTTTTTATGCCTTTTAGTAGTCGGTACTGGATCATTACCCGTTGGTCACATTTTTTTATTTTTTGGGCAAAAGTAACGTGTGGTTTACGGTATCACGTAGAAGGACAAGAAAATTTACCCAAACAAAATGCCATTGTATTTAGTAATCATCAATCCGGTTGGGAAACCATCTTTATGCAGGTTTTATTACCTCCTCAAACCTGGATCCTAAAAAAAGAGCTCTTATATATCCCTGTTTTTGGCTGGGGTTTGGCCCTTCTAGAACCCATTGCCATCAATCGAAAACATTTCTCTTCTATCAAAGAACTGATCAAACAAGGCACAGAAAAACTTAAACAAGGCCGATGGGTGATTATTTTTCCAGAAGGCACCCGCGTTGCCCCCGGAGAAACCAAACGTTTTTCAAGAAGTGGTGCAGCTCTTGCTGAATCCACTGGGTATCCTATAGTACCCATTGCACACAATGCAGGATTATTTTGGCCCAAAGGTTTTTTTATTAAAAAATCAGGCACAATTTGGGTTAAAATTGGCCCAGTTGTTGATCCCCACGGGAAATCTGTAATGACTATTACAGAAATAACAGAAACTTGGATAAAGCATAATATTAAGCTGCTGGTTTAGACGGCGACTTTGGCTCCTGTTCCCTTATCCCCTTGGGTTCTTGTTTTTTTATCCAGGCTTCATCATTAAAACAAGCCTGAACCTTGTCAAACATTGTTTCATTTTCAGCACTCATGCCAAAGCCTTCAGACTCCAGGCAACAGTCAGAGTACTTGTTCATTGATTTTTGTGCAGGGAGATCTTTTAAATCTTTATTTTCTAAAATAGCTTTTACGACTTTATATAGGCGACCACGATTTCCAAAATTATCAAGTTGATGAAAAATTACAAGAGCTGCTCCTTTTAATGCCAACCTAGCATCATAATCGTTTTCTATGTGTTTTGTTTTTGGATTCAAATTTCTCAGTCTTTCAATTTCACTAAAGGCTTTAGATAATACTTCTCTTTGATCTGCTCTCTCGGCTTTAGGTGTTATATTTTTAAAAGAGCCTGCTGCTAAATATAATTGAAAAACACTCTCTTTATTCATTTTCAACAGATCTTTCCAATCTTGTGGTATAGGTAGCCTTACCTTTGATATTTTTTTTATAACCGTTTCTAAAAAATTCTTTACACCCTCAAAAAATGCCTTGCTTTGTTGTTCTCCAACAATCGCATTCATAATACTCACTCTCTCTGCGGGTATAAATTTCTTTTCCGCTATTTTTGCTAATAACCCTAATCGATTTACTACTTCTTTAACAGCAACTATACATCTAACAACTTCTTCAAGACTTTCTTTAGTTGGTGGTTTTTTAAGAGCCTTTAATTTGTCATCCAATATTTTTGTTTTTTTATGAAATTCTTCATATGTTTTTCTTGCTTTCTCACAAAATTCTTCTGATACCCTCTTTTTTTCTAGTCGTAGCTCATCAGTTTTGGGATTCCTTATTTTACTTTTTAGAACTTTTTTTAACTCGTCAATCTCTTTAGATTTTTTTATCTCTCTTTTTTTTTGTTTGTAAAAGTCTTGCAAAGAATCATCCATTTGAATGATTTGATTCATTTGTCCCTTAATAACTTCTTTTGCATATTTTTTTTGTTTTTCAAATCTTCGAAAAGAAGGATCTCTTTTTTTTTGCCGCTCTTCTTCATGCTGTTTACGCAATGCTTCGTCTTCGGTCTTTCCTTTTTTCTGCACTTTCTTCACTGTTGGTGGCTTTCCTGTTGATGCCATGTTAATGTCCCCAATATATGTATATGCTTACAATTAATTAGGTATTTAAATTATTAAAAAGTTCCTTAAAAAAACGCTCGGGACTGAGAATAAATTCAGTGGTTATATTTTGCTCGATTCAAAATCGCTCTTTAAATTTATATAATGCTATTATATTTAAAAGGTCAAACATTGATTTGGAGCAATTTTAAATGCGGTTAACAGAAAAACAAAAAACGAGTATTATTGAGACCTTTATCAATGTATTTGATAACTTAAACGCTGAATTATGGTTGTTTGGTTCTCGAATTGATGATAAACAATTGGGGGGAGATATCGATTTACTTATTAAATGCTATCATTCAAATTATAATGAATTATTAGATTTAAAGGAAAAATATGATTTTTTATTACAAAAAAAGATAGGACGACGAAAGATCGATATTGTGTTAGAATATAGTCCAGACTGCAAAAAACGACCCATTATTGTTAATGCAAAAAAAAATGGTGTTTTATTAACAACCACCTCCGTTTAAGAAAGGAAATTTTATGTTAAACGAACAAAATATTCTATACCAAAGACTAAAAACATATATTAATGTCATTAATTTTAATTTAGAAACTGAAGAAGAAATTGAAAAAGTCATTAAAAACCTTAAATTATATCCTATGATTGAACGATCTTTGATCGAGTTACCCATAGAAAAAAGAGCCTTTATTGATTCTTTAATCTATCGTTTTCTAATTATTCAAGATTACGCCAGCACCAAACTATTTCCTTTAATAGCACAAATTATCACCAATCAGCCCCAACAATCTTCGTGGTTTGATACCCTGGCTTTAATGGAAAAACACCAAATTATCACCTCAGAAGAAGAGTGGGATAAACTAAGAAAACTACGGAATTTACTCTCTCATGAATATGAAAACATACCTGAATTACGTGCTATTGATATTAATCGTTTGATTGATTCATTGCCGATGTTTTACAAACAAATACAGCTTATGAACAATTATGTAAAAAAAGTGATCCCTAAACATGAATAAATAAGAAGTTTAGTTTTTCAGGTAAGTTATTAAATATCTAAATTCCCAACCAACAGCGCATTAGATTCAATAAAATCGCGACGACTTTCGACATTATCGCCCATCAGGGTGGTAAACATAGCATCCGCTGCCACCACATCTTCGATTTTAACTTCTAACATGCGTCTAACACTGGGATCCATCGTTGTTTCCCACAATTGTTCTGGGTTCATTTCACCCAAGCCTTTATATCGGGAAATTTGCTGTCCTTTCTTGGCTTCTTCCATTAACCATTCTATGGCTTGTTTAAAGTTAGAAATGCCACGCTTTTTATCGGCACGTTGAATAAATGCACCAGGTTCTAATAAACCGCGAAGTTTTTCTCCTAAGGCAACAAAAGCTTGGTAATCGTTAGAAATAAAGAATTCATAATTAAAGCGGAAAAAGGCTTCTACACCATGAGAAACTATTTCCACATTGGGTAAGTAAACTTTGCGTTCACGATCTTCGGCTAAGTTCAATCGATAGAAAACCCCATTATTGGGCATCAGATCTAATTGATTTTTAAGCGCTTCCAACCATTTTTTCATAAAGGTTTCATTGGAAAGATCAGAAACCGCTAAAGCAGGACCATCAATTAAGGCTTCAATCACTGCTGCAGGGTAACGCCGTGATAATCGATTAATAATATCCATCACCGTATTATATTCTTTCACCAACTGTTCTAATCTGGCACCGATAATGGGTGGTGCATGTGGATTTACAAACAATTGAGCATCTTCCAACGCAATTTGAATTAGGTAATCATTCAATGCTTTGTCGTCTTTAACATATTGAATTTGCTTGCCTTTTTTCACTCGGTACAAGGGTGGTTGCGCAATATAAACATAGCCATGTTCAATGATTGAAGGCATTTGCCGATAGAAAAAAGTTAACAATAAGGTACGAATATGTGAGCCGTCGACGTCCGCGTCGGTCATAATAATAATGCTATGATACCGTAATTTTTCAATTGTAAAATCTTCATGGCCAATGCCACATCCTAATGCGGTGATCAAGGTTCCCACTTCTACCGAGGATAACATTTTATCAAAGCGGGCTTTTTCAACATTTAAGATTTTACCCTTTAAAGGCAGAATGGCTTGTGTCTTTCTATCTCTCGCTTGCTTAGCAGAGCCGCCTGCAGATTCTCCCTCTACAATGTAAAGTTCAGACAAGGCAGGATCTTTTTCTTGGCAATCGGCTAATTTTCCAGGTAATCCAGCAATATCTAAGGCCCCTTTTCTGCGTGTCATTTCTCGTGCCTTACGTGCCGCTTCTCTCGCTCTTGCGGCTTCAATAATTTTGCCGGCAATGGCTTTTGCACTGGCAGGATTTTCTAATAAAAATTCTTGTAATTTCTCTCCCATCGCAGATTCAACCACGGGTTTTACTTCGGAAGAAACTAACTTATCTTTGGTTTGAGATGAGAATTTTGGATCCGGTACTTTGACCGATAAAACAGCCGTTAAGCCTTCTCTTGCATCATCCCCAGTAGTTGCCACTTTGGCTTTTTTCAAAAAGCCTTCAGATTCAACATAATTATTGAGTGTTCGAGTTAAAGCACCTCTAAATCCTGCTAAATGGGTTCCACCATCTCGCTGTGGAATATTATTGGTATAGCAAAAAATATTTTCTTGATAGGTATCATTCCACTGCATAGCTACTTCAACAACAATGCCCTGCCGTTCCTGTGAAAAATAAAAGATTTGTGGATGAACTGGCGTTTTATTTTTATTTAAATGCTGAATAAATGCCTGAATTCCCCCCTCATAGGCAAAGATATCTTCTTTACCCGTTCGTTCATCAATTAAATGAATTCGCACCCCTGAGTTCAAGAAAGAAAGTTCTCGGAGACGTTTTGCAAGGGTATCGTAATTGAATTTAATATTGGTGAATGTTTCTGCGCTGGGTTTAAAGTAAATTTCTGTCCCGGTAGAATCTGTTTCTCCAATGACTCTTAAAGGTGCCTCCGGCTCACCCAAATGATAAGTTTGCTCATGCATTTTGCCGTCCCGTCGAATTCGAAGACGTAAGGTTTCAGACAAGGCATTCACAACTGAAACCCCAACCCCATGCAAGCCCCCTGAGACTTTGTAAGAATTGGCATCGAATTTTCCACCGGCATGCAGAATCGTCATAATCACTTCGGCAGCTGAACGCCCTTCTTCCTCGTGAATATCCACGGGAATGCCGCGCCCATCATCTTTCACCGTAATGGATTCGTCTAAATGCACAATCACTTCGATAGAAGAGCAATAACCTGCTAAGGCCTCGTCAATCGAATTATCCACCACCTCAAATACCATGTGGTGCAGACCCGAGCCATCATCGGTGTCCCCAATATACATACCCGGCCGTTTCCGGACGGCATCTAAGCCTTTTAGAACCTTAATACTGGTGGAATCATAGGTGGTATCTGGAACTGTTTCTGGGGTCATAGAGCTACTCATAGACAACTTTAAAGTAAAGACTTATATTCTCATATTTTTCATGAAATTTCCAGCCCTTAGCCCTTTTAATTTTATGCCTTTAGTCCCCCTTTCTTTCAGGTAAAATATTTCTTAAACCGCACAGATTTTCGCATTATCGCCTTTTTATCTACGGAACGAACGGCTCTCTTTCCTAAAGAGGAGGGTGGCGACGCTCTGCTGCTCCAGGCGCTGCTGCAGCTTCACTATGCCGAGGGGGGAACGCTACTGCTGCTCCACTACCAGGGGGTACTGCGGGCCCCTCTCTAAATACAATGGGGGGAGCAGAAGGGAAAGCAGGGAAAGCAAAATTTGCAGCTTCATTTAAAGCTCTTTCTACGCTTAAAGCCTCGTTATGTTGTATGAACCTTTGAAGCCTGCTTTGTCTTTCAGGCGCAAGATATTTAAGATTGTCGGCATCCGCTGGAAAACGAATTATGATTTTCTCATTTGTTTCTAGAGCACCCATGAATTGATCAAACTGCTCATCAGAGAATTTATTTAAATCTGAAGCACACAGCATCAAAGAAGAGAGGCTGGGACATTGAGCCAAGATACTTCCCAATATCCCTGGACATTCCTCATACAAAATATCCAAAACAAAGTTGTATCTAAGGTCTATGGAAGTGAGATTGAGGCATCGAATGAATCTATCTCCCCATACCCCTAGACGAGCCCGATCCAAGTTGCCGAGAAAATTGTGACTTAAGTCCATGGAAAAAAGGTTAGGGCATTGAATCCAGCTATCTCCTACTGCCTCTATACGAACCTTATCCAAGGCATTCAGACTGTTGCCGCTTAGGATCACAGAGGCGAAGTTACGACTTTGAAACAAGCTCCCTAGACACTCCCTATCCAACTTGTTCAGAAAGTTGGTTCCGAAGTCCACGGAAACGAGGTTAGGACATTGAGCCAAGATCCTTCCCAATATCATTATACATTTACTATCCAAATTGCCCAGAAAGTTACAACTTATGTCCAAGAAAGAGAGCTTCCGACATCGAACCCATATATCTCCCAATACCTCTAGACAATCCTTATCCCACCCACCTAGATTGTTGAGTGAGAAGTTCAGAGAAGCAAGGTTAAGACATAAAGCCAATCTATCTCCCAATGCCTTTATACAAGCCTTATTCAAGAAACGCAGATTGTTGTGTGAGAAGTCCACGGAATCGAGATTGCGGCATAAAACCAATATATCTCCCAATGCCTTTAGATAGTCCTCGCCCAACGCACCCAGATTGTTGCTTGATAAATCCAAGAAAATGAGCTTCCGACATCGAACTAAGCCACCTCCCAATGCATCTAGACGAGCCTTATCCAAGGCCCCCAGATTGGTGTTTGAGAAGTACACATGAGTAAGGTTGGGACATTGAGCAAAGATATCTCCCAACATCTCTAGAAATTTCGGATCCAACGCTGCCAGATTGATACCTGATACGTTCGCGGAAGTGAGGTTGGGACATCGAGGCAAGTATTCCCTCAACATATTTAAACGGTCCGTACGCCACACGCCTTGATTCGTGAGACTTAGATCCAAGGAACTGGCGGTAGTCAGACTATCTAACCATCTTTTAAATTCTAATTCTTCTTCTCTCGTTCGCTCGTCCAACCATGCGTGATGAGGTCTGGCTGCCATTATTATTTCCCCTTTTTGTCAATTCGTTCTCTAAATAATTTATCTTAATAACTACTGCATGTTTTAATAACGATGAGCTTATGGTCAAAAACCAATTTTGTCAATCCGGTGTTTAGAGGGAGTGGATATAATGGAGTGCTTACCGAGAAGGGTGACGAGGCTTCGCTATTTCAGGAGATACTGCAGCTTCACTGCCAGGAGGGGGTACTGCTGCACCACTACCAGTGGGTGCAGAGGGTGCTGCAGGTTCACCACCAGAGGGGGGTGCAGAACCACTAAATACAACGGTGGTAGGTTTTTTGAATACTCCGGGAGGGTTGTCAACAAACAGGCCATTAAATCTGGTAAAATCTACAGCCCTTTGATCTGCTGCAGGAATAGTATTTTTAACGCCTTCTAAACCCCCTGTTTTCTTGATCATTTCTCGCAATTGGGGTGCATTGTTTGCATCGACCATGCCCCCGATGAATTTACAAACTTCTTGCCAAGTTTTAATGTCTTCTTCATTCACGTATGAGGATATAATGCTCAGGAGAGTAATGTCGGAGTAGGGTACCGTTGAGCTTTTAAATCCTTTTTCAACAGAATTGAATATTTCAGATACTCGCAAGGCATTGTCTAATCTTGTTAAAGTGAAATTTAAGTTACGTTGTGTGAATCTTTGAAGCCTGATTTGTCGTTCAGGCGTAAGTCTTGTAAGATCTCTGTCCTCCTTTGGAAAACGAATAATGATTTTCTCATTTGTTTCTAAAGCATCCATGAATGTATTAAACCACCTATCAGAGAACTCATTGAAAGTTGAAACTCCCAGTATCAAAGAAGAGAGATGGGGATTTTGAGCCAAGCCCTCTATTAATATCTTTAGACGACCCAAATCCAGCATACCCAGATCGTTGTTACTTAGGTTTACGGAAGAAAGATTGAGACATCGACCCAAGCTTTCTACAAATCCCTTTATACGAGGCTCATTCATCCTGTTCAGCTGATTGCGACTTACGTTCAGGAACAAGAGATTGGGACATTGAGTCAAGCTCTCTATTATACGGTCCGCATCTATACGATCCTCATGCCACACACCAAGATTGGTGTTTGATAAGTCCACGAAAGTGAGGCGGCGACATAGAGCAAAGCTCTCTCTCAATGTCTTTAGACGGCCTTCATCCAACTCATCCCCTAGCTTGGTGTATGAGAAGTCTACGGAACTGGTGGTAGTAAGACTATCTAACCATTCTTTAAATACTTGTGGTGTTAACTTGTCAAGTCGGCCGGGAGGTCTGGCTGCCATTATTGTTTCCCCTTTTTTGTCAATCTTGTTTTTGAAATAATTTTATTTAATCATCATAGTATGTTTTTTTAATAATAGCATAGGTCAAAACCCGTGTTATAACCTTTAGTCTTTTAATTTTCGGCCTTTAATTCCCTTTTCTTTCAGGTACAAGATTTTTTAAGCAGTGCAGACTCTTCCTCTCGCGCTGTCATCTTCTTTAACAACCCCTTGTTCCACGTGGAACATTTTGCATTCTTTCCCTTCTAGGAGCCTTGCTATTGAGTTTTTTTCTATGACCGTGATAATAACCTGCCCCTGCCCCTCCAAGCGCTCTAAGCCCTCCATAAGCAATTGAGAAGCCTTGGTGTCGAGTTCAGAGCTCAAATCATCCACCAAAAATACACAGGCCTTGTTGGTTCTTTGATGTAGAACCCGTGAGCGAGCCAAAAATAAAGCACAAACGAAAAGCTTTAATTGGCCCCGTGAAAGAACAGTTTTAGCAGGTATGCCCTTTATCCAAAAGGAAAGATCAGCCCTATGGGGGCCACGGGTGGTGTAACCCAGCAACATGTCTCGTGAAGCACCCTCTTGTAAAGTGGTTTGTAATCCTACATTTTCAGCCCAACCCCGATGGTATTGAACCGTCACTTGTCCAATATCTAAGAACTCTCGCACAATCTCTGAAAAAGTTGGCATCCAAGATGCTAAATAGGCTTTGCGCAATTCATCAATGGCTTCTCCTGCTTCGGTTAATTCCGGGTCCCAAATATGAACCTGGTGTTTATTCTCTCGCTGTTGTTTATTTTTTAAGGCAGCATTCCGCTGTTGCAGCGCTCGTTTGTATCGTTGCCAGGTTTGAAAGAACAAATGTTCCACGTGGAACACTCCCCAGTCCAAAAATTGGCGTCTGTATTCGGGACTGGTTTCTAGTAAGCGATAACTATCGGTATTTAAAAGCTGAACCGGTAATAATTTGGCGAGTTCTGCCATAGAGTGACAAGGTTCATCATTTACATGAATCTTGAAGCCCCCTGCCCTTTTTCGTTCAATGCCCATGCGTAACGAAGCATCGTGTTCGAAATGTTTAGTGAACCCTGCGACTGCATAGGAAAGCGCCTTAAACTGAATCAGCTCGT